>Ga0310786_10000617_pt1 | contig 57215 bp, 48 predicted proteins | sample AusTroGonzalo_MG_FD_203881 | JGI IMG/M metagenome (GOLD analysis project Ga0310786, IMG submission 203881) | Bovine rumen microbial communities from tropical cattle in Woodstock, Queensland, Australia - Gonzalo_03 (v2) (version 2) | ecosystem: Host-associated > Mammals > Digestive system >...
CGATTACTTCACGGCGATGATAATCTGCGCGTTGGTTATAGCACTCTACTGCATCCTCGGCGGATTCCTCGCAGCTTCCACAACTGACTTCATCCAGAGCATCATTATGACGATCGCTCTCGTCGTTGTTCTCGGTTTCTCATTCAAGGTAGCAGGTGCCAATGCTATCTTCGAAAATGCTAAGAGCATCGAAGGCTTCCTTGATATCTTCAAGGGTTGTGATGTAACTGAAGGTACCGTAGGTTCTTACGGTGCACTTCCTATCGCAAGTACACTTGCATGGGGTCTCGGTTACTTCGGTATGCCTCACATCATTCTCCGATTCATGGCTGTTGAGGATGAGAACAAGCTTCACATCTCAAGAAGAGTCGGTTCTATCTGGGTAGTAATCTCCATGAGCGTTGCTATCCTCATCGGTGTATGCGGTTATACACTCATGAAGAACGGTGTTGTACCTGCATATGCAAAAACATCCGATTCCGAGCGTATCATCATCGATGTCGCTTCCAAGGTAGCTTCTTATGGAGTTCTTCCTGCTATCATCGGCGGTATCATCCTCGCAGGTATTCTCGCTTCTGCAATGTCCACGTCAGACTCTCAGCTTCTCGCTGCTACATCTGCCGTAACGCAGAATATCGTTCAGGAGTTCTTCGGAGTTAAGCTTGCACAGAAGACATCCATCTGGGTAGCAAGAGTAATGGTTCTCGTTATCTCCGCTGTTGCAGTATTCCTCGCTATGAATCCTGATTCTTCAGTATTCAGAATCGTATCATTCGCATGGGCAGGATTCGGTGCCACATTCGGTCCCGCTATTCTCTTCGCTCTGTTCTGGAAGCGTGCTAATAAGTGGGGTATCTTAAGCGGAATGATCGGTGGCGGTGCACTTATCTTCATCTGGAAGTTCATCGTAAGAGTACAGTTTGCAGGTACATGGCTTGACATCTATGAGCTTCTGCCTTCGTTTATCTTCAACGTAATCCTCGTAGTCGTAGTATCACTTCTTACTAAGGAACCTGATAAGGCTATCACAGATGAATACGATGAAGTTGTTAAAGCAGTAAAGTAATCTGATTCAACAATCTAAGCAATTAATTAACGGCGGTTTTCAAATAAGAAAGCCGCCGTTTATTCCTATTATCTGTCCTGTGATGAATGATGATCTGTCTATCGACAGTTCGTAAATAACTCCAGCCACGTCCTGTGGACTTCCGAGTCTTTGAAGGGGAGTGTCGTACATGAGATTACGCTTATCCTCATCGGAAAAGCTCTTCATCATGTCTGTGTCGATAACTCCCGGGGACACCGCATTAACTCTTATGCCGGAAGGACCGAGTTCCTTCGCGAGGGACTTAACGTAAGCATCGAGTGCGCCCTTGGAAGCCGAGTACAGGGACTCGCAGGAAGCGCCTGTCTGTCCCCACATGGAGGAGACGGCAGTGATGACGCCTCTTTTCGCGCTTATCATGGAAGGGATGACTTCGTTGCACACGGCGAAAAAGCCGCCGAAATTAGTGTTCATTACATGAAGGTAGTCCTCGTAAGAGAAGTCCGTGGTAAGGCCCGTTAGGCTTATGCCTGCGCTGTACACGAGGATGTCAACGGGACCGAACTTGTCCGTGGCCTTCTTTATGCCTTCTTTTACTTCCTCAGGATCTTCTACGTCAGCTCTTATGTCGTAACCCACTGCACCCGGAGCATGCTTGTAGAAATAGCTTACATCGAAGCCCTTGTTAAGAAAGGTCTCAACAGTTGCAGCGCCTATACCGCGCGAGCCGCCGGCTACAAGTACGTGTGACATAATATTACCTCATTATGTTGATGGAAAAAGGATAAAATAGTTGAAGCCAATATGCAAACATATTAAAATTGTGAGGCTTGGAAAAGAGGTAAATACATGTCTGAAGATAATGAGATCAAGAAGGTTGACATCACAGACGAGGTCACCGATAAAGATGAATATGAACGTGCACTGGCGGCTCTTAACAAGTCTAAGAGTGCACGTGTTAAGAAGATAACTGACGAGAAGAAGGCGAAGAAGCAGAAGGAGAAGGAAGCTCTTAAGAAGGCTTCTTCATCTAATGACACCGGCAATAACGGCTTTATAGATAAGTGCAAGAAGGATCCTGTAATTCCGGTATGCATATTGCTTCTTATCATTGCAGTAGTCGGATTCGGTCTTTATATTCTGATTCCTATGTTCTCTGTTAAGACACTCGGTGTTACTGTCGATGAATTCAGAGACAGATATTCTTCTACGGGAATCTATAACTCGACTCTGCTTCCTTATAACTTCGCTATTCCTGAAGTTACTTACACTGAGGGCCAGAATGTTGCACTTACTGCACAGGCAGAATCTGATAATAAGAATAATGACAGACTGCTGTATTTCTCGGCAGCCATTCCCAATACGGCTACAGAGTTCGGAACAGCAATCCAGGGAAGTGTAAGCAAGTCGAATAATAAGATTACGGCGATGCGTGTAATGGCTACATTCAGAACGGAGTATCTTAACGACAGCACATATATGAACTTCCTCGTTCTGTATTTCGGATCTTATCTGCAGGCGTTCGAGCCCAGTATCAGTGACAGAGATGCCCAGACACTCGTATATAACGCGATCAACCAGATCTCGAGCGGTACGTTCACGACCAGACAGGATATCGCTTACAGAGTTTCCATTGTAACAGCTGATTCCGTTAACTACGTGGCATTTGATATTATCCCTGCGGCTAATCTGGATAATTAACAAGTCAAAGAATTGAGCAACAAAAAAGTCCGTACATCGTACGGACTTTTTGATTGGCAGGGGAGACACGATTCGAACGCGCAACCGGCGGTTTTGGAGACCGCTGCTCTACCGTTGAGCCACTCCCCTATGCGCAACGGATAGTAGTTTACTCAAGTGTTTGCAACATGTCAAGCGTAATGTTATTATGCTTTTTATATTAATAATAATGAGGTTTTGTGCTATGAAGCTTACGGTTATCGGTTCAGGAAATATGGGACGCGCCCTCATCAGAGGATTCGTCACAGGCGGTGTTCTTAAGGGCAGTGAAGTATATGTTTATGACATCATCACTGAGGCTGCCAAGAAGACAGCAGAAGAATACGGTATTAATGTTTCCGAGGATCCGAACAAGGATGTTAAGGACAGTGATTATGTACTGATGGCGGTTAAGCCTCAGCACTTCGATGATACTCTCAAGGCTTTACGAGACGATATCGGTGAGAACACTGTAGTTCTCTCTATCGCAGCCGCAGTAACAACAGAGAGGATTGACGGTATCTTAAGAGGCAGAAAGTTCGTAAGAATTATGCCCAACACTCCCGCTCAGGTAGGAAGCGGCGTTTCTGCCGTATGTCCCGTAGGACTTGATGACGAGCAGACCGAGTTCGTAAAGAAACTTTTCGAGACGTGCGGTATCGTAATTATCTGTGACGAGCCTACGCTCGATGCTATAGGCTGTGTGTCAGGTACAGGTCCTGCTTACGTAATGCTCTTTATCGAGGCTATGTCTGATGCTGCTGTAGCTCTCGGTATCAAGAGAGCAGATGCACTTAAGATTGCAGCTGCTACAGTCGCAGGCTCCGGAAAGCTTTGCCTCGACACCGGAACTCATCCCGCAGTCCTTAAGGACCAAGTTACAAGCCCTGCCGGTACAACTATCGAGGGCGTTATGGCACTTGAGGAGAACGGACTTAGAAATGCAGTTATCAAGTCTGTTATCGCAGCTGCCGAGAAGACACGTAAGATGCAGGGTAAGTAATGCCGGATCTGACAAAGGTAACAATCTATACTGACGGTGCCTGTTCCGGTAATCCCGGCCCGGGCGGATGGGGAGCCATACTGATGGCTTCCGGTCATAAGCGTGAATTATCAGGCGGTGAGCCTAATACCACTAATAACAGAATGGAGCTGATGGCTGTAATACGAAGCCTTCAGCTTCTTACGCGTCCGTGCGAGGTCGACTTGTATTCCGACAGTGCTTATGTTGTAAATGCCTTTAATGAGAACTGGATCGAAGGCTGGCAGAAGAAGGGCTGGGTCAACAGCGCCAAGCACCCGGTAGCCAACAAGGATCTGTGGCTCGAGTTGATCGAGCAGTGCAATATCCATAAGGTCAACTTCATCAAGGTTAAAGGCCATGCCGACAATGAGTTCAACAACCGCTGTGATGAACTTGCAGTAGCCGAATCACAGAAGTTTTCCAAGGGGTAAAGATGGAAGATAAATATCGTAACCTAATTGAAACAACCAAGGACTCTGAAGTGATTTTTCACGGTAAGGTTTTTGATACAATTGTTAAGACGGTCAGTTTGGCGGACGGTAAAGAGGCCAAAAGGGAGATTGTCGTACACCACGGAGGCGCTTGCGTACTGCCCGTTGACGATGATCTTAACTGCTACATGGTAAGGCAGTTCCGAAGCCCGTTCGAGGAGATTCTTCTGGAGGTACCCGCAGGTAAGCTCGAACCCGGTGAAGAACCTTTGACATGTGCCGTCAGGGAGCTTAGGGAAGAGACAGGATTTGAAGCTGATGAGATTGTTCCATTCGGCGGTATGATCGCTTCCCCGGGCTATGACAGCGAAGTTATCTGGCTCTTTATGGCTAAGGGCCTTAAGCAGATCGGACAGGATCTTGATGAGGGTGAATTCCTTAACGTTGAGAAGATCCCGTTCAGGGAACTGCTGACTATGGCTGAAGAAGGAAAGATAGCTGACAGCAAGACGCAGCTGTGTATCTATAAAGCGGCAAGGAGACTTGGTATTTGAACAGTTCTGAGAGTAGAAGAGAAGTAACCGGTATAATACTGTTCTTCTGTGCTATCGCACTGACGCTAATGTATTATCTCCCAAGTGACGTTACGGGAGTTCTCGGCAACCTTATCAAGACTGTAGGCGGAGGCCTTATCGGTTCTGCAGCATTCGTTATACCTGTATTCCTTCTGTACGCTTCTGTTGATTTCTTTCTCGAGAAGAGAGCAGGCGTATCCCCGATAAGAATCAGATCGGTAATCATCTTCATCGTATGTTTATCCGCTCTGTTATGCGTAGTAACAACTGATATCGATTATTTCAGAACACTGTGTGCTTCAGATACTGATCAGAAGTATAAGGCATCCGAGGCTATAGCGCTTCTGTGGAAGTCAGGCTCTGATTCTTCATTGATCGCTCCTGTTACGGGCGGTAAGCCTCTTACAGGCGGATTGCTCGGCGGATTACTCGCAGTATCACTGTATACAGTATGCGGTAAGATCACTTCCATTGTAGTTCTGGTCGGTCTTATAGCTGCGCAGATCATTCTCGTATTCCACATCTCACTGAAGAAGACTGTTAAGAAGACAGCCAAGGCTGTAGGTAATGCGGTAAGACAGACAACTGCAAGAAGAGCAGCTCAGAGACCGCAGCAAAGACCTCAGCAGCGTCCTCGTCCCCAGCAGCCCGCCTCTCCTTATGTTAATAACGGCGGAGTTCCTCAGGGCAGCGGTAACCCCTTTGTTAATTCACCTGTCAGGATCGGACCTCAGCCCGTATTCGACAAGTCTTATAACGTTCAGGATCCTTTCAACCGTTCTCTGCCGGTAGACAGCAAGTCAGGATTTGCAGATATGACAGATCCCGCATTCGGTGCTGACACGAGAGGCGAGCAGGGTATCCTCAATTACGGAGAGAAGAGAGTATCTACGGATAATCCCGTTCAGGTTGATGATGCTGATTTCTCCTATGATTCTATGCCTAGAACAACTAAGTACAGATCATCATCCAAGAAGATCGATGAGCCTGATTTCCTCAAGACAAATGCTCCCCAGGACTTCTATGATTTGTCCGGCGGAGTATATGCTGACGAGTCTATGGTTGATACCGACTATTCCAACAAGCCCGGTGCGGGCGGTTACTATACTCCCGAGGACGACATGCCCTTTGAGATCAATGATGATAATCCGTTCGAGTATTCACAGGACTTCAGTAAGCCCACAGTAAGGGAGCCTCAGATCAGAAACGGAATCATCGGTGCACCTTCCGATATGCCTTCGGCTGATGATCCTGTTACTATCAATTCAGGTTCTGATGATACTGACGGTTATTCCGTAACTGAAGGCAGGATCATTGATACTTCCGAAGCGAAGAAGGCTTCACGTGATTCAACTCTCGATGTATCTTCCACATCCGCTCAGAAGGAAGGAAGAAGAATCAAGGCCAACAGCTTCAAGAATTACAGACCTGTTCCTATCAGCACTCTTGCCAAGGATAAGAGCAACAAGAATGCTACTGAGAGCAATGAAGAGTTAAAGCAGAAGGCTGTTGCTCTCGAGGATACGCTCAGAACATTCGGTATCACTGATGCCAAGGTTAATAACATAACTCACGGACCTGCGATTACCAGATTCGAGGTTACAATCGGTGCCGGTGTTAAGGTATCGAAGGTTAAGTCACTCGAAGATGATATCGCCCTTGCCATGGCTGCTACTGCCGTAAGAATCGAAGCTCCGATCCCAGGTAAGCGTGCCATCGGTATCGAGATTCCTAATGCGAAGACATCTGCCGTATACCTCGGTAATGTACTCGATAATCAGGAGTTCAAGAAGTCTTCGCCGCTTACAGTCGGTCTCGGTAAGGATATTCCGGGTAAGCCTATTTACTGCGATCTTGCAAAGATGCCGCACCTTCTTATCGCAGGTGCCACAGGTTCCGGTAAGTCCGTATGTATCAACTCTATCCTCGTAAGTATCCTGTGTAAGGCGTCGCCCAGAGACGTGAGGATGATCCTTATCGATCCTAAGGTAGTAGAGCTTTCCGTCTATAACGGTATCCCGCATCTTCTGATGCCTGTTGTAAGTGACATGAAGCTTGCCACAGGTGCACTTAAGTGGGCTGTAGCCGAGATGGAGAGAAGATATAAGCTTTTCGCTGAGAAGGAAGTAAGAGATATCTCCGGATACAACAAGTGCCTCGAGCCTGACGAAGATCCGCTGCCTCTCATCCTTATCATTATCGACGAGCTTGCTGACCTCATGGCTGTTGCCAAGAACGAGGTCGAGACACAGATCGGAAGACTTGCTGCGATGGCAAGAGCTGCCGGTATGCATATGATCATCGCTACACAGAGACCTTCTGTTGACGTTATCACGGGTGTTATCAAGAGTAATGTGCCTTCACGTATCGCATTCTCAGTTGCATCCGGTGTCGACAGCCGTACTATCCTCGATTCCTATGGTGCTGAGAAGCTTCTCGGCCGAGGCGATATGCTTTATTGTCCTCTTACTGCACCGAAGCCTATCAGAGGTCAGGGTGCATTCGTATCTGACGGAGAGGTACAGGAGTCCGTTGATTTCCTTAAGCAGCGTTACGGAGCTCTCTATGACCAGGATATCGATGAGAAGGTGCGTAAGATCGCTAACGGCGAGGGAACGGGAAAGACTGAAGGAGTATCTGATCCTTCCGTTAATGAGAATTCTGAAGATGAGCTTCTTAATGCAGCTGTTGATGTAGTTCTTCAGGTTAAGAATGCGAGTGTATCTATCCTTCAGAGAAGACTCGGTGTAGGTTACCCCAGAGCTGCAAGACTTATTGATGTTATGGAGCAGAAGGGTTATATCGGTCCTTTCGAAGGAAGTAAGCCCAGACGCGTATTGATATCCGAGACTGACTGGATCGAGATCAAGGCTAAGGGAGGTAACTGATGAAGACCGTACGTAAAGAACAGCTTATCGATTTTCTTCGTGATAAAGGTCTTAAGTGTACCTTTGCCGAGAGCCTCACGGGCGGCATGATCGCATGCGGTATTGTAGATGTTCCCGGTGCTTCCGATGTGTTCGAAGGAAGCATCGTCTCATATTCTGACGAGTTTAAGGTCAATGTGCTCGGCGTTCCCGCTGAGATCATCGCGCAGAAGACTGCAGTATCAGCTGAATGTGCAGTAGCTATGGCTGAGTCAGCACTGAAGTTGTCGGGCGCAGATATTGCTGTATCAGTTACCGGTTATGCAGGCCCGGGAGACGGACCTGACGGTACTCCGAGCGGAACTGTGTATATCGGTTACGCTGATAAGAACGGATCCGGTTCCTTCCACGAGAGATTCGCGGGTACGAGGGATGCGGTAAGACAATGCACCAGAGATTATGCTTATGATCTCATGTACGAACGGGCAAGTTCTTTATGACCGATACCTCTTCTAAGAAGAAACTGTCCGGCAATAGCATCATCCTGTCGACCATACTTGTCATGGTCGGCCTTGTTTTATCTAAGGGTTCCGGCTTTCTTAGAGATATCTTTGTAGGTATCAAGTTCAGTGAAGGCATTTACAGAGACAGCTTCACGCTTGCTTTCTCCGTACCTGACCTCGTGTATAACCTTCTTATCGGCGGCTCGATTCAGTCCGCCATTACTCCTTCTTTGTCAGCTGCGATCGCTGCAGGAGAGGAGAAGAAGGGTGTAAGAGCAGTAAGTATCTTCATATCGTTCTTCGCTGTTATCCTGATCTTCGTGTGTGTATTAGGAATAGTATTCTCACATCAGATCTATTCCATATTCGGAAGCGGGGATCACAGCGCGGAGACAGTTAATCTAGCGGCTGACGCATCAAAGTGGCTGTTCCCTCAGATCATCTTCATGATGCTTGCCGCTTTGTGCATCGGAATTCTCAACGCATATAAGAGATTCGGTTCCACTTCATTCGGTCCGACAATCTATAACTTCTGCGTTCTTGCCGCGATCATCGTCTTCGCCGGCAACAGCCGTTCACAGCTTATGAATACTACATGCGGCATCATGGGTGCTGCGATGGTTTACTTCATTTATCAGGCCGTCATAGGCAGGGATAAGCTGTCGCAGTTCAGATTCATATGGGCACCGCACGACAAGGAATTCCACGCTCTGTTCAGAAGAGCTCTTCCTATCCTCATATCGGCTTCGGTAGTTCAGCTTAACATGCTCATCCTGAACTACTTCGCCATGAAGCTTCCTGACGACGGTAATGTCTACGCACTTCGAAATGCTTCCACCACATGGCAGCTTCCTTACGGTATCTTCGCCGTTGCTATCGGTAACGTAATGCTTCCTTCTCTGGCTGCTTTCTACAGCAAGAAGGACTACAAGGGAGCATCGGAGCTTCTCTCATCAAGACTTAAGAGTGCATTGTTCCTGACGATTCCTTCTGCAGGACTGATGTTTATTATGAATTCTTATGTTATCAAGGCTATCTTCCAGTGGGGACCTGCATATACTGATGCAGATGCAGAGAGAGCAGGTCAGTTCCTCGCAGGTTATTCGATCGCCATCATCACGCATTCGATCGTGTTCATCATGAACCAGGCATTCTATGCCATAGGTAAGACCAAGGTGCCTCTTATGGCAGGCTGTATCGGACTTATTACCAACCCGCTCTGCTGCTCATTGCTGATGCCCCGTATCGGTGCCATGGCTCTGACGCTTTCATATTCGATCACGAGTATCTTACAGATGTCTATTCTCTGTATTGTCTACTTTACTTATAAGGAATTGAGACCCAAGGGCATGCTAGTGTTCCTTTTTAAGTCTGCGATCAGTTTCTTCGTAATGGGCGTTCTGCTCTCATTCATCTATGCTTATACACCTGACTATACAAGTAAGATAATGTCACTAGTGGATCTTGCAGCTGAGGCACTCGTATCGTTCTTCGTTTACTTCGTAGTATCGCTGATCCTTAAGGTCGATGAGTCCAGGGAAGTCATCTCCAAACTGAGGTCGTTCTTAAGAAAGTCCTAATAATGACCCTTTGTCGTTTTTTGTCGTTTTTTGTCGACAATTGTCGGTTTTTATCCGTTGACATTGTAGTATTTTATTCGTAGAATGTTTTCGAAAGTTAAGAACAAATGTTCAATTTCTACGGAGGATATTATTAATGGCTAAGAGTAAAGCATCAAAACCCCAGGTTCAGTCAATATCATCAGAAGATCAGGATGCACGTAAGAAGGCCCTCGAAGCTGCTATGTCTCAGATTGAGAAGCAGTTCGGTAAGGGTTCCGTTATGAGACTCGGCGACCAGCAGGCCACAGATATAGAAGTTGTTCCTACAGGAGCCATTAGTCTTGATATAGCACTTGGAGTAGGCGGACTTCCCAGGGGAAGAATCATCGAGATCTACGGACCCGAGTCCTCAGGTAAGACAACAGTTGCACTTCACTGTGTAGCAGAAGCTCAGAAGATGGGAGGTACATGCGCATTTATCGATGCTGAGCATGCACTGGATCCCAACTATGCATCCATTATCGGTGTAGATGTTGACAACCTTCTCCTGTCACAGCCTGATACAGGTGAGCAGGCACTCGATATCACAGAGACACTCGTAAGATCCGGCTGCATCGACGTTATCGTTATCGACTCAGTTGCAGCGCTCGTACCCAGGGCTGAGATTGAAGGCGAGATGGGTGATTCCCATGTAGGTCTTCAGGCAAGACTTATGAGCCAGGGCTTAAGAAAGCTCACAGGTATCATCGCTAAGTCCGGAACAGTCTGCATCTTCATCAACCAGCTTCGTGAGAAGATCGGTGTTATGTTCGGTAATCCCGAGACTACAACTGGCGGACGTGCTTTGAAGTTCTATTCTTCAGTAAGACTTGACGTAAGAAAGACAGAGACATTGAAGAATGGTACTGATGTAATCGGTAACCACGTAAGAGTTAAGATCGTTAAGAACAAGGTTGCTCCTCCGTTCAAGGAAGCTGAGTTCGATATCCTGTATGGTCAGGGAATCTCCAGAGAGGGCAGCATCATTGATCTCGCAGTCGAGAATAACATCATCGATAAGAGCGGTGCTTGGTTCGCTTATAAGGGTCAGAAGATCGGTCAGGGTAAGGAGAATGCCAGACAGTACCTTATCGATAATCCCGATGTATGCGGTGAGATTGAAGAACTTATCAGAGATTCGTATAAGCCTGTCGAAGGTACTGCATTCGTTGATGATTCAGAGATCGACGATGCTGACATCGACGAGAGCGATGACGATATCCTCGGAATCGATATGTAATGGCTAAGGCACCGTCTTATAATCCGGATTCCGTTTCAGATGCTCAGACAGCCGGTATCAGACATATCGGTATAGGCACATGTTCTTCCGGTAAGATGCGTGAGTATCTTCGTAAGAAGGGTTTTAACGGAAGCGTCATTAATGAGGCTGTTGCTGAGCTTATCAGAAGAGAATATATCGACGATTACAGAGCAGGGCGTAAAGTCCTGCTTTATCGTTCCGGAAAGAAGCAGGAGAGCAGACGTTTTCTTAGGGAGCGTCTGTATGCTGCAGGTGTTAGGAGCGAGGTTTCCGACAATCTCCTGTGTGAGGTGGAAGAAGACAGTGTTTTATGCTTTAATCTTTACTTGAGCGTGAAGCCCGAAGTATCAGATGATGACAGCCTTGATGCAGTTGAGTCTGAACTTATGAAGCTTGCGGCCAAGCGCGGATTCGGTGCCGAAGCGGCCAGAACCGCGTACGGGAAATGGCTTGAGAAGGTTGTTAATGATTAATAGGAATGACATAAGCGTATCTATAGTTGCTCTCGGATGTTCCAAGAATCTTGTGGACGCCGAATGCATGTCTACCAAGCTTCGAGAAGCTGGTTATAAGATCTCTGATTCCAGTGATGACTGTGAAGTAGTAATAATCAATACTTGCGGTTTTATCGAAGCTGCCAAGAAGGAAGCTATTGATACCATCCTTAAGGCCGGAGATCTTAAGTACGGCTTTAATGGTTCACGTAAGCTTAAGCACGTTATCGTTACAGGATGTCTGTCCCAAAGATATCCTGATGACATTCTTGCTCAGATGCCTGAGGTTGATATAGTTCTCGGAACTTCCGATTACGGCAGGATCGTTGAAGCAGTTGATTCTCTTTATGAGGGAAAAGACTTCAAGAAGAAGTACGATTGCAATCCCGGCGGCATGACTCATCTTATGACTGACAGAGATATTTCCACATCAGGATATGCATGGCTTAAGATCGGTGAAGGCTGCATCCACAGATGTGCATTCTGTGCTATTCCTCTAATCAGAGGACCCTTCGTATCAAGACCTATGGATGAGATTCTTGAAGAGGCTAAGTCCATCGCATCGAAGGGATATAAGGAGATTGTACTCACAGCCCAGGATACGACTAATTACGGTATTGAATTAACTAAGAAGAGGATGCTCCCCGAGCTTCTCGAGAAGATATCCCAGATAGATGGAATCGAAGCAATCCGTGTTCTCTACGGTTATATGGACGGTATCGATGAGGAATTACTTAAGGTGATGAAGAACAATCCTAAGGTTGTTCATTATCTCGATATCCCGATCCAGCACGGCTGCGACAAGATCCTTAAGTCGATGAGACGACGCGATACGGTTGATATCATCACGAAGAAGCTTGAGATGATCAGACGCGAGATCCCTGATGTCATCTTAAGAACTACTGTTCTGGTAGGTTTCCCGGGAGAGACTGAAGAAGACTTCGAAGAACTCCTTGAGAATATTAAGAAGTGGAAGTTCGACCGCTTGGGCTGCTTCGCTTACTCGCCCGAGGAGAATACCCCGGCTTTCGATATGCCTGATCAGGTAGACGAAGAGGTTAAGAAAGAGAGAGTAAGGCGTGTTTACGATGCACAGTATCCCATCGCGCTTGAGTCTTCTCAGAGCCGCATTGGTTCTGAAGTAACAGTTACTATTGATTCTGTAGCAGATGATGGTATCTTCTATATCGGAAGAAGCTACGGTGAAGCACCTGATGATGATCCGGTTATATATGTTGCAGCATCTGAATGTGAACTTGAGATCGGCGGCAGATATAATGTTAAAATCCTTGAGTGCAGCGATAACTTTGATCTTACAGGAGTGACGATATGAACCTGCCTAACAAGCTTTCTATATTAAGAATCATTCTTATACCGGTAACTATGTTCTTTATGCTGCCGATATCCATTTACGGATTCGCCCCTGAAGCACATAATGCTTTCATCAATGAGCATGGAATGCTGATCGCGGCATTTGTGTTCATTATCGCTTCCTTGACCGACATGCTTGACGGTAAGATTGCCAGAAAGTACAACCTTATTACTGATCTTGGTAAGTTCCTTGATTCTCTTGCAGACAAGATGCTCGTAATCGCGATCCTTATCGCATTTGTAGCTACAGGCAGAGTATCACCATGGCTTCTTGCCATCATCGTACTTCGTGAATTCATGGTAACAGGTATCAGACTCGTCGCTTCCAAGGAAGGCGTAGTCATGGCTGCCAAGATGATCGGTAAGGTCAAGACTGTTACCCAGATGATCGCTATCATCTACCTCATGTTCGAACCTACGATCATGAAGTTCACGGGGGATGATTATGCCGCATCTCTTAAGACTCCTTGTGCCGTATCCATTATCGGAGACGTCCTGTTCGGCATCTGTGTCATTATGACTGTTATATCCGGATTGGATTACCTTATTAAGAATATTTCTTATTTGAAAGAGTAAAGAAATTAGTTATTGACATTTTATATAAGTTACATTACAAAGTATTTGTAGATTGTGACAACAATCAAATTTGGAGGTAATAACAAATGACTAATGAAGAACTTTTTGAGAAGCTGAAGGGCATGATCGTTGATCAGCTCGGCGTAGATGAGGATTCTATTACAATGGAGTCCAGCTTCGTAGATGATCTTAACGCTGATTCCCTTGACATGGTTGAGCTTGTAATGGCTATGGAGCAGGAATTCGACATCTCTGTGCCCGATGAGGTTGCTGAGAAGGTTGGAACTGTTGGTGACGCTGTAGAGTTCATTAAGTCTTCTATCGGCTGATAAGAGTTAACTGATATATATTAGGCTGAATGATCCCATAAAGTTCATTCAGCCTTTTTATTTTTACTACAGATCAGGTGCATATGGATTACAGTGAATTTGAGAAGAAATTAGGTTACACATTTAAGAACAAGGATCTGCTTACACTTTCACTTACTCACACAACTTATGTATTCGAGCAGAAGAGGGAACACTATGAATCCAACCAGAGACTTGAGTACATAGGCGATGCTGTAGCAGATTTGGTAATAGGACGAAAGCTTTACGAATTGAAGCCAATGGAATCCGAAGGCTATCTTTCTAAGATCAGATCTATCATCGTATGTGAGGAGTCTTTCGCGCAGGTTGCAAGGAAGCTCGGTATAGGTGAGCTCTTGCTCATGGGTAAGGGCGAAGAGATGACAGGCGGCAGAGATAAGGACTCGACGCTGGCTGATGCTTTCGAGGCGGTAACGGCTGCCGTGTACTTCGACTCCGACTTCGAGACAGTAAGAGAAGTAGTCTTGAGAAACTTAGACGAGATAATCACACTCGCAGTAGAGGGCAAGATATTCCTCGATTATAAGAGCAGGCTGCTTGAGATAGCGCAGACTAAGAATCACCAGCATAAGATCACGTTCACGGTCACAGACGAGAGGGGACCGCAGCATGAGCGCGAATTCGATGTAGAGGTGTATGCTGACGACGTTTTCCTTGCCAAGGCTACCGGCAGATCCAAGAAAGACGCCGAGCAGAAGGGCGCGAAAGCAGCAATAGAGGCCTACGAGAGGATTTTTACCGTATAAAAGCCATAAAAAGAGCTTTTGTGGTACAATAATTTGCTATGTACTTAAAGAAACTTGAACTTCAGGGTTTCAAATCGTTCCCTGAATATACTCTTATCGAGTTTGACCGCGGTATGACCGCAGTTGTAGGACCTAATGGAAGCGGTAAGTCCAATGTAACGGATGCCGTAAGGTGGGTCCTTGGTGAGCAGAGCGTCAAATCCTTAAGAGGCGGCAAGATGGAGGATGTCATCTTTAACGGCACCTCTGTTAAGAAAGCCATGAATTATGCCGAGGTCACGATGACTCTCGATAATTCCGATAAGTACGTAGATACTGAGTTCGATGAGATCGAGATCACCAGAAGACTGTACAGGTCCGGTGAATCCGAGTACCAGATCAATAAGGTCAACTGCAGACTCAAGGATATCGTTAATCTCTTCTTTGATACCGGTCTTGGTAAGGATGGTTATTCAATCGTCGGTCAGGGCCGAGTAGATGAGATCCTCTCACCTAAGTCCGAGGACAGAAGACGAGTTATCGAGGAAGCTGCCGGTATCACTAAGTTTAAGTCCAGAAAGGAAGAAGCTGAAAGAAAGCTCGCTTCCACAGAGCAGAACCTTCTTCGTATCGATGACAGACTGAATGAGCTGACTGAGCGTGTCGGTCCTCTTAAGGAGCAGGCTGAGAAGGCTACTGAGTATCACAAGGCTTATGAGCAGTTGAAGCAGGCTGACATCAGCCTCCTCGTAAGACGTATCAATGACGCCAACGAGGCAATGGGCGATTATGTAGAAGTTCTGGCTCAGGTCCAGACTGAGATCAAGGAGCAGGAAGACAGATATACCGCACTCCGTGACTCCAACAGCGACCTTACTCAGAAGTCCGAAGAACTCGATACAGTAATTGAAGATAAGAGACAGGAACTGTCAGATCTTACGGAAGAGATGCATGATCTGTCATCCGATATCAAGGTCGATGAGCAGAAGGTAGAATCCATCAAGCTTAAGATCGAGCAGACTGCTACAGCCGAGAATGATATCGCTGAAGATATCGTTCGCCTCGAGAACGACTATAAGGGCCGTATGCAGAAGGCAGATGAGCTCCTCGACAGAGCCAACGAAGAGAAGAATAAGACTGAGAAGCTTGAAGCCGAGAAGGAAGCAATGCTCAATGAGTTCCATGATTCCGAGAAGGCTATGAGTGATCTTCGTAAGTCCATTGAGGACAAGACGAAGCAGATCAACGAGTCACAGGGAAAGATCGATACTGCTAACGGTCAGATCACATCCTTGCAGGACCGAATCAAGGAACTGACAGAATCCAGAGAGACCTCAAGAAAGATCAAGGAAGAACTTGATACCAAGATCACTGAGGCTGAGAAGCTTTGGCGTGACATGATGGAGAAGGAAGGCGAAGTTACTTCCGATATCCAGACAAGAAACGATAAGCTCGAAGTTATCCGTAAGGATGAGAGCGCACTTCTCGAGCAACATGAGAAGCTCACGAGAACGTTCCTTCAGGATAAGTCCAAGCTCAAGACATTGAAGGACCTCGAGAGCCGTAAGGAAGGTTACCAGGAGTCCGTAAGAAGACTCATGAATCATGCTGATACGGATCCGAAGGTAAGAAAGAAGATCACCGGTATTTTGGGTGACCTTATCTCCACGGATAAGAAGTACAACACGGCTATCGAGATCGCTCTTGGTAATGCCATCCATAATATCGTTACAAGAACAGAGCAGGATGCTGCTGATCTCATCAATGTCCTCAAGGAGAATAAGCTCGGTAGAGTTACATTCCTGCCTGTAGATAACATCAAGCCCAGAGAGCTCGATGACAAGATCTTAAGAGATGCATCCAAGCAGAGCGGTTATATCGATGTAGCTTCGAATCTTATCAAGAACGATAAGATCCTCGATGATATCGTATCGAATCTCCTCGGCAAGATCATCATCTGCGATGATATGGACAGTGCGAGAACTATCGCGAAGGCTATCTCATATCAGGCTAAGATCATTACACTCGACGGAGATTCCATTAATGCGGGCGGATCACTTACAGGTGGTTCCGTGAGAAAGGATGCCTCCGGTATCCTCGGCAGAGCAGGAGAGATCAAGGATCTTGAGGCTAAGCTCGTTAAGCAGGATCAGGAACTTGCAGTTATCGAAGCTAAGAGACAGGATATCGATTCGCAGATCGGCGATATCGAGAAGGAGTTGGGCCAGCTTGATGAGCAGCTCAAGTATTTCTCTGTCGAGCGCGCGAAGGCTGAGTCAGAGTATAAGAACCTCGGCGTAAGACGTCAGGAGCTTGCTGATTCCGTAACTGAGAGTGAGAAGCAGCTGCATCAGATCTCTGTTGATAAGTTAAGACTTGAAGATGATATCGCTGAGTACACTCAGATCATCAAGGAGATCGAGAACGAGATCGCTGACTTTAAGGATAATATCGATAAGAGTGACAATGAGGCTCGTGAGTTTAACGAGAAGCTCGATAAGTTAAGAGAGAAGATCACCGAAGGCAAGACTAATTCCGAGAGAATCCTTGCCGAGCGTAACGGTGTCATCGATCTTGCCGCTCACATCAAGGAAGAGATCAATAACAGAAAGAAGAATCTCGACGATTCACAGAAGGCCAGAACTACTGATGCCGCCCTGCTTGCAAGCATTATCGAAGGCATCGAGGGCAAGAAGGCCGTTAAGGGTAAGCAGACTGAGACATTCGAGTCTATGTCTGCTGAGATCCGAAAGCTCACAGAGCAGAAGGAAGAGATCGACGGCAAGCTCAAGGGCTTCTTCGAGAAGAGTTCTGAGATGAACGATATTCTCACAAGACTTCGTACTAAGGAGAACAATATCGTTTCCAAGAACGAGAAGCATATCAATGATATCGATATCTCCAAGAACCGTTTGTGGGAAGACTATGAGGTTACATACGATAACGTTAAGGATTCGTATGAGCCGGCTACTAATATCAATGAGTCTACTAAGCTCATTAACAGCCTGAAGAATAAGATCAAGGCATTGGGTCCTGTTAACCTTAACTCCATCGATGAGTACCGTGAGGTTAACGAGAAGTTCGAGTTCATTACAGGCCAGCGTAACGATATCTACAAGGCTAAGACAGACCTTGAGAAGGTTATCGCTGATCTCGTAGCTGAGATGAAGGAACAGTTCATTAAGAACTTCACAACTATTAACGATAACTTCAAGACTGTCTTCTCTGATCTGTTTAACGGCGGTAGTGCCGAGATCGTATTGAGTGACGAGGAAGACGTTCTTAACTGTGCCATCGAGATCAAGGCTCAGCCTCCGGGAAAGAGACTGCAGAGTCTGACGCTGTTGTCGGGAGGAGAGAGATGTCTTACTGCCATCGCTCTGCTTTTCGCTATCTTGCAGCTGAGACCGTCGCCTTTCGTAATTCTCGATGAGGTAGAGGCTGCGCTCGATGAAGTTAACGTAAGCCGTTTCACAGACTTCGTAAGACGCTACACGACTCGTTCACAGTTCATTATCGTTACTCACCGTAAGGGTACCATGGAGGCTTGTGACAGAATGTACGGTGTTACCATGGCGGAGAGAGGTATCTCTAAGATACTTTCAATGAGAATCGGGGATTAATATGGGTTTATTTGAATCTTTTAAGAAGGGTCTTACCAAGACCCGTGACTTCTGGGCAGCCGAGTGGGTTAAGACTACCGCTTCCCACGGCAAGTTCGACCAGGATATGCTCGACGATCTCGAAGAGATCATGGTAAGAGCTGACTGCGGCGTTCAGGCCAGTGAAGATGTGATCGATTACATTAAGGAATATATAAAGAAGACCGGCGACGACTCTAATGACGGAGTTATGAAGGCTGTTAAGACAAGGATCGTAGAGATCTTAGGCGAGAAGCAGACTATCGATATACAGCCCGGTAAGCTTAATATCATCCTGATGGTTGGAGTTAACGGCACAGGTAAGACTACTACTGCCGGTAAGCTTGCTCTTAAGTATAAGAGCGAAGGCAAGAAGGTCATCATGGCCGCTGCCGATACATTCAGAGCCGCTGCCGTAGAGCAGCTTAAGGAATGGGGCAGAAGAACTGAGACTGCTGTTATCGCACACGAGGAGGGTTCAGATCCCGCTTCTGTAGTATTCGATGCAGTAGCTGCTGCCAAGGCAAGAAACTGCGATGTTCTTATCGTAGATACGGCAGGAAGACTTCATAACAAGAAGAACCTTATGGATGAGCTTGCCAAGATCAACAGGATAATCGACAGGGAAGCCCCTGTTGCCAACAAGATGTCGCTTCTTATCATCGATGCCACTACAGGACAGAATGCAGTTCTTCAGACAGAGGCATTCTCTGAGGCAGTCGATCTTGATTATCTCGGAATCACTAAGCTTGACGGTTCTGCCAAGGGCGGTGTAGCCATCGCGGTATCGTATCTTGCCAAGGTTCCGATCGTTCTCGCCGGATTGGGCGAGGGTGTAGAAGATCTGATGGATTTTGATCCGCAGGCATTCGCGGATGCTTTGATTGACACATAAAGTACCGTGTGATATTATTCGAAAGCTTGCCGTGACGCAGAAACAGGGCTTGTCCGCCTTTTCCGCAGTCATTGGTGAATAAATTAATTAACTGGAGGACAGTATAATGGCACAGATTGACAAGGCTGCAATCATCAAGGAGTACGCTACACACGAGGGTGACACAGGATCCCCTGAGGTTCAGATCGCTATTCTCTCTGCAAGAATCAACCTTCTCACAGAGCACCTCAAGATCCACAAGGGTGACCACCACTCAAGAAGAGGTCTTCTCATGATGGTTGGTAAGAGAAGAGGTCTTCTCGAGTATCTTCAGAAGATCGATATCGAGAGATACAGAGCTATCGTTGCAAAGCTTGGCTTGAGAAAGTAATATCTTGAACAATAACAAGAATTGAAGGAACCGCCGCAAGGCGGTTCTTTTGTTTACTTATAAAGTCATTATGTTAATATTATTTTATAATTATTAGACGCGGAGGAAATATGAAGAGGGTAAGAGGGCTTGCTTCATTTCTTGCGGTCGCATTTATACTGTCCGGGTGTTCGGGATCTGCTGATGTAGTTATGACTGATCCTGTGGAGACTGAACCCTCACAGCCGGAACAGGTAAGACCGCAGGATGATTTCTATCGTTATGTAAACGGTGATACTCTGGCTGATGCCGAGTTTGTTTACGGCGAAACTACTGCAGCTGATGCTTTGGATGATACCGAGGTTCTCGAAGCTGTAGACGATATGATCACAGAAGTTGCTGAAGGTTCCGGTTATGCGGTCGGTACAGAGGAGTACATAATACAGAATCTTTTTAATCTGTATGTTGATTATGACTTCCAGAATGCAGGTGTACCTGAAGAACTCGATCAGTTGTTCCATGAGATCGACGATGCTCAGACGGTTGAGGAGTTCCTGCTCCTCGATGCTGCTATATCCAGTGAATATGATGTTCCCAATACACTTAATCTCGCGGTTGGTCTGAATTACCAGGGTCAGTATGATGCTATTCTTTCATTCAACCTTATCACCGATGTTTTCCATTCGGATTTGAGTGCGTTAGGTGAATCTTATGATCCTCTTGATTCGATCAGAGATGACGGCAGTCTGTACCTTCAGGCTATCGGTCACGAAGAAGATGAAGCTGACGAGATAGCGACTGCGCTCGCATATGATGCACTCGATCTTTACAATGCAACGGATCCTGCACTGTTTGAGAACAGTGATAACGAGAATTTCAATCTTTATACCGCGGATCAGGTTGATGAGATCCTCACTAATGTCGATCTTGATGCATATATAACCGCTATGGGAATCGATACAGAATATGCAGATGAATTCGGTGTCTACGCTCCCTCGCAGCTTCAGGCATTGAACGATATGCTTACGGAAGAGAATCTTCCCGCATTAAAGGCATGGACTATCGGAAGACTCATGGCAGAATACGGATCATTTGTTAACTTCGGTTATGAATCTCTTCATCAGTTCGCATCCGTAAGCTACAAGCCTCCCGAAGAAGATGCCTGCATCGCTATCAGAAAGAACTTCGGTGTATTAGTGGATCCTCTTTATGTTGAGAATTTCTATTCAGAGCGTAATGATGAAGCCTTGAGAGATATGTGTGAAGACATAAGAGAGCAGTACAGAATCCTCATTACTCAGGCAGACTGGCTTACCGAAGGAACCAGAGACGGCCTTCTTGATAAGCTCGATAATATGCTTGTCGTTACAGGTATGGATGTACAAAGACTTGATACTTCCTTAACTTCGGATTTTGATTATACAAACTATTTCACTTTGTTCAGAAGCTTGAGAACTCTTAATAGAAGTCAGATCAATTCCCAGTTGACCGGACCTGTCGACAGAAGATCAATTGAGATGAGAATGTATGAGGTTAATGCCTGCTACATTCCCAGTCTGAACACCATCACTATCACAGTGGCTTCCGCTATCGATCCGGTATTCGATGTCGACGGTGATTACTATGCCAACCTCGGTTCTCTCGGCGCGACCATCGGTCACGAGATGGGCCATGCGTTCGACAGCAACTGCATCCTCTACGATTCGAACGGAGTTTATAATCCTTCATGGATCGCTCCTGAAGACATTGAAGTTCTCGAGGAAAGAAACGAGCAGGCCGTAAGATACTTCGAGGATAATTTTGTTATCTTCGGTATCTACCATGTAGACGGCGAGATGACTCTCGGTGAGAACTATGCGGATCTCGGCGGACTTGAGAGTATCGTCGGAATTCCTGAAACTAATGAACAAAGACAGATCATGTTCGAGGCGTATGCGAGATCATGGTGTGCCAAGATCGTCGATGAAGTTCTCATCGGCCAGATCGCTAATGACGTTCACAGTCCTTACTGGATCAGAGTTAATGCGATGCTCTCGACGTTAGAAGAATTCTATGAGACTTACGATGTTCAGGAGGGCGACGGCATGTACATCGCTCCCGAGAACCGTATCTCGAGATGGTATTAAGGAGGTGAGGTCGTTATGAATATCTTAATTAAGACAACACTTCGTAATATCATCGGTAAGCCTTTCAGATCGATCCTCGTTATATTCTCGATCTTCGTATGTTCCATGACTGCTCTGTTCTGCTTCGATATAGCAAAGAGTGAGAGTAAGTTCTTCGATGTGGCATTCAAGGTTATGGCCGGCGAAGGCGATATCACTATCCTCGGAGAAGATGTCGATCTGTCGACACTTCCTGCTGATTTCCCTGAGTTCGATTATATGGATTACAGACTCTTCAACGAGATCAAGTACAATGATATCGAAGGTGAGTACTATATAGTACATGCGGACAGGATCAGAGTAACCTCTGTCGATATCACTCAGGCGGGAATCATGGATATCGTTCCGACCGGTCTCGAACTCGGTGACGGACAGGTAATCGTAACGAGAGGCTATGCGAATGCATTTGAATGCGATATAGGTGATACGATCAACCTCCACGATAGGGATGGTAACCTCGTTGAGCTCGAGGTTGTTAATATCGTTCCTACCGGTACCATGAATCTCATGCGCCGCGGAAGATCCTGCATCGTTAATGAGAATACAGGTGACATACTCCTCGCGGGCCGTCATCAGAATCCTAATCACATGCTGAATATACATGATGATTCTCAGGTCACGCGCGCTATGGAAATGCTCAGGGAACTCTATCCTAATGCGAATGTCAACAGACTTACTCCCAGTGATTCGATGATGGACAGCACCAAGGAATTCATGGGCCTTATGTTCATGGTATTCGCCATCGCGTTCCTGCTTGTAATCTTCATTACGGCGTCACTTTGTGAGCGCATCGTTTCCGAGAGAATGTCCTACATCGGTACCCTGAGAAGCTTAGGCTTGAGCGCACGCTCCACGGGACTCATCCTCCTCATCGAAAATGTATTATACGCACTCATAGGAAGCGTCCCCGGCACTATTATCTACGTAATCTTCAGAGACTCTATAATGAGCAGTGTTTATATCACTTCACCTGATATGAGCAATGACATTATCCCGAAGCTGTCTCCGCTTGTTGTTATCGGAGTAATCCTCGGCGCTGTTGTTGTCGAGTGCATCATTCCGTTAAGAGCGCAGTTAAAGGCTCTGAAGGTATCGATCAGAGACATTATCTTCGATAACAGAGATACAGAGTATAAGTTAAGCAAGAGCGGAATCGTATTGGGCGTAATCCTTGCAGTGATCGGTGTAATCTCATTCTTCTTAAGAAAAGACATCTTCGCTGCAGCGACCTGCCTCATATCATCCGTTATGGCAGTAGCTTTCCTCTATCCTTTGATCTTGAAGAAGATCACATCCTTTATCGCTTCAAGAATGCGTAAATCCGATAAGGAATGCTGGGCACTTGCTTCAGTTGAGACCGGTTCGAGGAAGAGTGCAGTAGGAAGCGGAATACTGAGTGTATCGTCTTCTGCTATGTCCATAATCATTCTCTCGATCGCTCTTACGATGATGGGCTCAGTTCAGACCAATAAGTTTGACTGCGATGTAGTAGTGGATACTACCAAGGATGCGGCTCATTATACTTTCGCTGAGCGTATGGACGGGGTTACCGAGACTGAGCTTCTTTACGGTACTTCAGATTACATTATGTATCAGGACCGCGAGATTATGGCTGATTTCTACGGTATGCCTGAAGGCGGCTTCACTATGTATAACGGATACGTCAATGTCCCGGCTGTCGCAGACGGTATGATCGCAGTCGACAGTTCTTGGGCACAGAAGAACGGTATCAGCGAAGGTGACGTGATCACGCTTACATTTAACAGCGACAGCGTATTCCCTATAGTAAGAGAATTCACTGTAGCCGGTACGTTCAAGAACCTCGACATGATTAATACCGAGGTGGCATTTGTCACATCGATCGATGATTACATCTCGATCTACCATGATGCCCCTGCGAAGCTTCTCATCAGATGTGATGACCCGGACGGAATAGCTTCCGAGATCAAGACTTATGCAGTCGGTCTTTATGACGAAGTTCAGACTGCGGAAGAGATCCGTCAGAAGAATGAAGAAGATAACAGAACCACGGTCCTTATCTTCACGAGCATTATTGTCGTAGCTCTGGCAATGACTGCCATCGGTATGACGAGTAACCAGCTTATCGGATTCGAGGGAAGAAAGAAGGAGTGTGCAGTTATGCTCTCGACAGCGATGACTAAGGAGACTTTGATAAGCATCTTGTTCCGCGAGTCATTCCTGTCTGCTGTTATCTCGGGCACACTCGGACTTCTTACCGGATCACTTCTCGTGCTTGTTATCAAGGATGCACTCGGTAATTCCACAAGCTTGTATATGAATGTCGTATACAACCCGCTTTACACACTACTGTTGTGGCTGGGTATGATAGCACTCTTCGGACTGACGGTACTGTTCCCGATCAGAAGCCTTAAGAAGATGAAGATATCCGAGCAGATTAAGTGTGAATAATAAGGAGTTATATATGGAAAAGATAATCGAAGTAAAAAACGTAAGTAAGACATTCGGTAAGGACACCAGCCTTAACCAGGTGTTAAGCAATGCATCGTTTGATGTAGAAGAAGGCGAGTTCGTATCCCTGATGGGAGCATCCGGTTCCGGTAAGTCCACGCTTCTTTACCTGATCGGCGGCCTCGACAGAACGTTCGACGGTAACATCAGCCTGTGCGGCAAGGATATCGGCTCATTAAATGACACGGAGCTGTCTAAGCTTCGTATCGACAACGTAGGCTTCATCTTCCAGTTCTACAACTTGATCATGAACCTCAACGTAGAGGACAACATCCTTCTGCCTTCGACAGTAAACGGCAAGAAGAGAGCAGACCTCCAGAAAGACCTCGATGAGATCTTGGAGATCACGGGTCTCACGGCTAAGCGTAAGGCAATGCCTGCGACACTCTCAGGCGGTCAGCAGCAGAGAGTCGCCATCGCACGCGCGCTCCTCGGCAGCCCAAAGATAATACTCGCGGACGAGCCTACGGGTAACCTCGACTCCAAGTCCACGGGCGAGATCATGGACCTGTTCAAGCGCCTCAACGTCGAAAAGGGCATGACTATCCTTCAGGTAACGCACTCCGACGACACCGCCAAATACGGCACGAGAACGGTAGTCATCGACTCGGGTAAGATCGTAGATTCGGGCAAATCCTGAGAATAAATCGACAAATTAGCAAAAGAGCCCCGATTATGGGGCTTTTTTGTGTCCTAATAGTGGTGCTGACACAATATATTGTTATGGTACAATATATTGATTAGTAAATATGGGGGTAAGCATGGCTCGCAAGTCAGATTACGGTAACGACAGCATCACGATGCTCAAGGGTGCTGACAGAGTAAGGAAACGTCCGGGTGTTATTTTCGGTTCGGACGACCTCGAGGGATGTATTCATTCTTTCTTCGAGATCCTTTCCAATTCCATCGATGAGGCCAGAGAAGGCCACGGTAAAGAGATTATAATTACAAGATTTAAGGACGGTTCGCTTCAGGTCGAGGACTTCGGCCGAGGAATCCCTCTTGATTTTAACCCCAAGGAGAACAGATATAACTGGGAGCTCGTTTACTGCGAGCTTTATGCCGGTGCCAAGTACGATAATAATGCACTCGGTGACTACGAGTATTCATTGGGCCTTAACGGTCTCGGTGCGTGTGCTACTCAGTATTCATCCGAATACTTTGAAGTAACCGTATTCAGAGACAAGACTAAGTATTCACTCTCATTCCGTAAGGGTGAGGTAGTAGGCGACCTTCAGCAGGAACCCTACAGATTTAAGAGAACAGGTACTATCCAGAGATGGAAGCCTGACTCCGAGGTATTCACAGATACAGTAATTCCTTACGAGAGACTTCGCGATATCGTTAAGAAGCAGTCTGTCGTTAACGGCGGTATCGAGTTCAAGCTCATAGATGAGGCTCTCGGAACTGAAGAGTCTTTCCTGTGTCCTGACGGTATTACCGGCTTCTGTGAAGAGCTGTCGCAGATGAAGCAGTTCACGGAAGTGTACCATTTCGAGGGCGAGGGCAAGGGCAGAGATGCTGATGACAGACCGATCTACAAGTGCAAGGCTGAAGTAGCATTCTGCTTCAATAACGAGATCAACGAGCTGCAGTATTTCCATAACTCGAGTTTCCTCGAGCACGGCGGTTCACCTGACAGAGCTGTTAAGAATGCTTTCCTCTATGCCGTTGATAAGGAGATCAAGGCCAGAGATAAGTACAAGGCTAATGAGTCTAAGATCAAGTTCGAGGATATCCAGGATTCACTTATCCTTATCACATCGACATTCTCGACATTCACTTCATACGAGAACCAGACTAAGAAGGCTATCAACAACAAGTTCGTTCAGGACTTTATGACTGACCTTATCAAGAAGAACCTCGAGGTATGGTTCATCGAGAATAAGCAGCAGGGCGATAAGGTTGTTGACCAGGTTCTTATCAACAAGCGTTCCAGAGAGAATGCCGAGAAGACCAGGATCAACATTAAGAAGCAGCTTACGGGTAAGGTTGATATCAACAACAGAATCAAGAAGTTCGTAGACTGCAGATCCAAGGATACCAACAAGCGTGAGCTCTACATCGTTGAGGGTGATTCCGCTTTGGGTTCCGTTAAGCTCGGAAGAGATGCGGAGTTCCAGGGTATCATGCCGGTAAGAGGTAAGATCCTTAACTGCCTTAAGGCTGATTATGCGACCATCTTCAAGAGCGACATCATCACTGACCTTATTAAGGTATTAGGATGCGGTGTCGAGATAAGCAATAAGCACAGCAAGGATATGAGTGCATTTAATCTTGATCAGCTTCGATGGAACAAGATCATCGTATGTACCGATGCCGACGTCGACGGATTCCAGATCAGAACGCTTATCCTCGCGATGATCTACAGACTCTGTCCGACGTTGATCGAGAAGGGATATGTCTATATCGCAGAGTCACCTCTGTTCGAGATTACAGTCAGAACTAAGGGTAAGAATGCGAAGGAAGAGACATATTTCGCCTTTAATGAGAAGGAGAAGACGGAGATCCTGTCCAAGTTTGAAGAGGATAAGGTTTCCATCAATATACAGAGATCCAAGGGTCTTGGTGAGAACGAGCCTGAGATGATGTGGGAGACCACTATGAATCCCAAGACAAGACGTCTTATCAAGGTTTGCCCTGAGGAGGCAAGGAAGACAGCTGAGATCTTTGAGCTCCTGCTCGGCGATAATCTTGCAGGAAGAAAGCAGCACATAGAACAGGACGGGCATCTCTATCTTGATATGCTCGATGTAGGATGATAGGAAATGGCCAGGAAGAAAGAGATTAAAGACAACAGCAATTCGTTGAAGGCAAGACTTACTGATGACAGTAAGCCGGATATGCCCGCCATAGATCAGCCAATCACCGATATGCTTGAGCAGAACTATATGCCGTACGCTATGTCGGTAATAGTCTCGCGTGCGATCCCCGAGATCGATGGATTCAAGCCTTCTCACAGAAAGCTCCTCTATACGATGTATAAGATGGGTCTTCTTAACGGCAACAGAACTAAGTCTGCGAACGTCGTAGGACAGACGATGAAGCTTAACCCTCACGGTGATGCTGCCATCTACGAGACGATGGTAAGAATGACGCGCGGTAATGCTGCGCTCCTGCATCCTTATGTAGATTCCAAGGGTAACTTCGGTAAGCAGTACAGCCGCGACATGGCTTACGCTGCACCCCGATACACGGAAGTAAAGTTAGAGAAGATCTGTGAGGAGCTTTTCGCAGGAATAGATAAAGATGCTGTCGACATGGTGGACAACTATGACGGCACTCTGAAGGAGCCCGTGCTTCTGCCTGCTACTTTCCCGAGCCTTCTTGTTAACAGCAACCAGGGTATCGCCGTAGGTATGGCATCCAACATTTCCTCATTCAACCTGAAGGAAGTGTGCGAGGCCACGATGGCTTACCTTAAGGATAAGAATGTTGATCTGCTAGAGATCATGCCTGCACCTGATTTCTCAGGCGGCGGGCAGATCCTGTATAACAGAGAGCAGATGCAGGAGATCTACGAGACAGGTAAGGGATCTATCACTTTAAGAAGTAAGTACACGGTTGATCCGAAGAATAACCTCATCGAGATCACAGAGATTCCTTATTCCACATCTTCCGAGGCTATTATCGACGGTATCGCCGATCTCGTTAAGTCCGGTAAGGTTAAGGAGATCAATGACGTAAGAGATGAGACTGACCTCGACGGTCTGAAGATCACTATCGATTGTAAGAGAGGCACGAATCATGAAGAACTCATGAAGAAGCTGTTCAGATTCACTAAGCTTCAGGATACATTCTCATGTAACTTCAATCTCCTGATCAACGGCAATCCCCGTGTAATGGGTGTAAGAGACATCATCAATGAATGGCTTAACTGGAGAAGACAGTGCGTATCCCGTGAGCTCGCATTCGAACTCGATAAGAAGAAGTCCAGACTCCACTTGCTCGAAGGTCTCGAGAAGATCCTCCTCGATATAGATAAGGCTATCGCTATCATCAGGAATACGGAGCTCGAGGAAGATGTAGTTCCCAACCTCATGAAGGGCTTCGATATCGATAAGATTCAGGCTGAATATGTAGCTGAGATCAAGCTGCGTAATATCAACAAGCAGTACATACTTAACCGTACAGCAGATAAGGAGAACCTCGAGAAGGATATCGCCGAGATCGAGGATATCCTGGGTAAGCCTAACCGTATCAATACATTGATCTCGAAGAAGCTTAAGGAAGTTGCAGATAAGTACGGCAAGCCCAGAAAGACTGAGCTCGTTATGGCTGAGCACGTTGAAGTATATGTACCTGATCAGGCTATTCCTGATTATCAGGTTCATCTCATGCTCACAAGACACGGCTACCTTAAGAAGTTTACTCCCAATGCTCTTAAGAGATCCGATGAGATCAAGATCAAGGATGATGACGAGATATTCTTAAGTGCTGACGCGATGAATAAGAGTGACATCCTGTTCTTCTCGGATAAGTGCAACGTCTATAAGAGTAAGACTCATGAATTCCCTGATAACAAGGTGTCCGACTTCGGTTCATTCCTTACGAATGACTTGGGCCTTGATGATGACGAGAAGATCATCTGGATGCTCGTTACCACAGACTATAAGGGTAAGATCATGATCGGTTTTAAGAACGGTAAGGCTGCTCTGTTCCCTGTTGAAGCATATGAGACCAAGCAGAACAGAAAGAAGCTTATCAATGCTTTCTCCGATAAGTCTGAAGCAGTTACATTCCTGTTCATTCCCGAAGGTGAGGATCCGGATCTGTTCGCCAGATCCGATATGGACAAGGCCGTTGTATTCAAGTCTTCTATGGTACCCCTTAAGACTACGAGATCGACACAGGGTGTACAACTTCTTATCAGTAAGAAGAACTCCTGTCTTGCTGAGATCATGACTCTCGCAGAATCGGGCCTCAGAGATCCGGAGTATTACCGTATCAGAAACATACCGGCGATCGGCTATTACATTAAGCCTGATTCGTTCGAGAATAAACAGATCGGGATTGATGAACTCGGGTGAGACGCACTGAAGATAATATCTTCGATAACTACGAGAAGAAGTCCGTAAAAAGTGCGGGACACATTGTTGCGGCCATTATCTGCTTTGCAATCGTTATATCAATGATATGCGTTGTCTCCTGGCTCAATGTCTCCATGGAGGTTGAGTCTGGCGTCGTTCCCGAATTCGAGATAGCTCTCGACGAAGGACGCTACGATGATGCTCTTCATCTTTACCGTCAGGTTCACGATGATGTCGTATCCTATGATGCGGTCGAAGGAACAGAAGACTCTGAACTCACTATAAGACGAGAGCAGATGAGTCAGATGGAAGAGATCGTTAACAGCCGGCTTCTGACGATAGAAGACCAGATGCGTAACTCCCGATATATTCCTTCAACTGCCGACATCAGATTCATGAATGAGATGCAGGAGCTTACGTCATCGAGACTGTCTACATGGCTCATTGACCTGTCTACTGAGTTCCTTCTCGGTACGATCGAGAAGCCGGACCTTATCTTCATATTTGAGCAGCTTAACGATATCGGTAACGTATCCGCTACCACTACGCCGCTTCTGTACGAGATAGAGACGATAGAGCAGGCGAGAGGTGACGTTCAGGCTGCCGAGAGTGCTTTTAATGAAGGTGACTACATCTCATCCGTTCAGATATATGTTGGTGTCTGCGATACTTATGAAGGCTTTGTCTATGACTTCGCTTCTTCGAGACTTACTGAGATCAAGGAGATTATGTACGAGCCGATGCTTCAGGAAGGTGAGCATATGCTCGAACGCTTCCGCTATTTCTCTGCTGAGTCTCTGCTGTCAGATCTAGCGGTAATATTCCCTGATGATAACCGAATCAATGCCGACCTTCTCGAAGCGACATCGCATACTACCGAGGTCACCGAGTACAGAGGAACTGTTGAGGTTATAAGTGTAAGACAGCTTATTGCTGATACCTCCAGAGGTGCTTCGAATACGGGCCTGTATCTTACGACTGATGAGTTCTCAAGAATGCTTCAGGAACTGTATGATAACGACTACGTTCTCGTTGATGCCGAGACTATGGCTGATCTGTCAGAAGATAACTTCATAACTGAGGTTAACCTCACGATTCCTGTCGGTAAGAAGCCTCTCATCCTGGTACTCGATACATTTGATTACAACGTCGCCACTACATATAATTACGGACTCTGCACTCAGCTTTCACTCGATGAGCAGGGGTGTGTCTGCGGACAGTATGTAGCACCTGACGGCACTCTTGTGTCGGGAAGAGAACTCGAGGCTATCGGCATACTTGATGCTTTCGTAGAGGCTCACCCTGACTTCTCCTTCGACGGCGCGAAAGGCGTAATCTCCATCTGCGGTTACGAGTCCGTCTTCGGTTATGTCATTAGTCGCGACGAGGCTGACGACAGATCGGAAGCTCTGGAGGCTATCGGCAGACCTAACGTGGAGTTTACTGACAGTGAGATAGAGAATAACAGACAGACGGTAACCGAGATCATGGATGTTCTTCAGGATACGGGCTGGAGACTCGCGTCTTCCACATACGGCAATATTAATGCTTATGAGGCAGATATGGATACGATCGTATCCGATACGACCAAGTGGATGGAGCAGATCGAGACGCTGATAGGTGATGTTCATATCATCGTTTATCCGGGCGGTAACTATATCTACGGAACGGATCCCAGAGCCGTATATCTTAAGAACAACGGTTTCAGGATCTTCTTCGGAATGGGTTACAATCCGTACCATATCTACGGTGATAATTATCTGTACTATGACAGGACGACAATAAGTGAATATACGCTCTCCAATAACGATTATTCGAGACTGTTTGACGTCACAAGGATTCTCGATTCTTATGTGAATGCCGTTAATACTGAAGACGGAGATAACGAGCAGGAGCCTGTCTGATTTTGTTTCCGTTTTGGAACAATTCATTAAATTGGTGGTACTAATCACAAAAAAAATATATAATTATAAAAACAAGTTGGGGGCATAACCGTGGCTAAGACTGACAGATTATCCGAATATGTTAAAGAAGAGCCGATACTTTGGCATGACAGAAGAAGATACTTAGGCCTGCCGATATCTTTCACCAGATACAGCTTTGATAATGATAAGTTTTATGTGAAGAAGGGCCTCTTCAATACTACTTCGGATGAGATTCTTCTCTATCGTGTTCTGGATATCAGATTAACCAGATCATTGTGGCAGAAGATATTCGGTGTGGGTACTATCTGCCTTAAGACTGCGGATCAGACGATGCCGCATCTTGATGTTAAGAGTGTTAAAGATTCTGAGAGAGTAAGAACTGCTCTCAGTAATATCATCGAGAGAGAACGTAATGAGAAGAGAGTTCTCGGAAGAGAAATGTTCGGCGCTGCATCTCATCATGACTATGATCTTGATGGTGACGGTATGCCGGATCACATTGATGTAGATCACGATATTATTTGATATTGGTAAGGTAGTAAGTGGAGACCAGATTAGACAGATACGAAGGCGCGAGAGAAGCCAAGATTGCTCAGTTAAGAGAGCTTATCGAGAAATCTAAGAAGATTGTTTTTCTTGGCGGCGCAGGTGTCTCTACGGAGAGCGGCATTCCCGATTTCCGCAGCGGAGACGGTATTTATAATCAGGAGAGCGGTCTTAAGTACAGACCGGTCGATATCATCTCGCACTCATTCTTTGTTGAGCATCCTGAAGAATTCTACGATTTCTATAGAAGAAAGCTTCTGTATCCTGATGCCAAGCCTAACAAGGCTCACAAGGCTCTTGTAAGACTCGAACGACAGGGTAAGCTTATGGCTATCATTACTCAGAATATTGATAAGCTTCACCAGGATGCAGGTTCCAAGTGTACTATTGAGCTTCACGGCTCTGTATTCAGAAATTACTGCATGGACTGCGGTAAGAAGTTCAGACTAGACTATATCTTGAGCCAGGAGGGAGTTCCGCACTGTGACAGATGCGGTGGCATTGTTCGTCCTGGTATCACACTATATGAGGAGAACCTCGATCACGAGCCTGTCGATGCAGCTATTAAGGCGCTTAAGAAGTGTGACCTGCTTATCATCGGCGGCACTTCGCTGACTGTTTATCCTGCAGCTACATTCTCACAGTTTATTAAGCATGATCGTATGGTCATCATCAATAAGTCTTCTACTTATCTGGATCTGTCCGCTATGCTTACGATCCATGATTCTATCGGTGATGTGCTTGATGAGGCCATCCCGAAGAGAAAGAAGAGGTCCGATGCAGGCAAGAAGCGCAAGAAGACTTCCAAGACTACTAAGTCTGCTTCTAAGACTTCAACGGCTAAGTCCAAGGCGAAGACGACTGCATCTTCAGCCTCTAAGAGCAAGAAATGACAGATTATTTCCAGAGTATCGCACCTTCATTAACTGAGGCGCGGGATTCATTAACAAAGATCAATCACAGAATAGGACTGTTAAGACTTTTTACCTTTGCCGGTATCGCCGGCTTTGGTATTGCAGCGTTGTTAAACGATAAGAAGATTCCGTTTCTCATCGCGGCTGTAGTTCTTCTTATAGGGTTCATAATTCTCTGTGCAGTGCACAGCAGGACCAAGTATGATGAGAAACTGCTGACAGAGAAGATTGCTGCCAATGACAGATATCTGGCGAGGATCAACGGTGACTTCAGTGTGCTTAATGATGACGGTTCCGAATATGCTGATCATAATCACGCTTACAGTTCGGACCTTGATGTGTTCGGACCTCATTCATTATTTGCTTTGTATAACACATCTCATTCCATCTTCGGCAAGAAGGCTTTTGCTGACAAGCTCAAGTGTAAGGATTACGAGAATCTTAGTAAGGCAAGTATCGCGAAAAGACAGAAGATGGTTGCCGAGCTTTCTAAGGACCCCAACTTCCTTCTTGATTATGAATCGGTTTCAGCTCTTCATCCGATAGCTAAGACTCCTGAAGCTCTTTTGACTCTTTGTTATAAGAACGAGAAACTCTCATCCGGACTAAAGATCCTGTGGAAGATAATGCCTTTTATCTGGCTTGTACCGGTTATTTTCCCGTTCGTAGGACTTATGAAGTATGTAAGGATTGCCGTGCTCGGTGTAGTACTGGTAAATCTTGTAATTTGGTTCCTGGCATCAAGACGTGAGCAGGCTGATATATTCAAGTCCGGCCTGATCTCCAAGCAGGCTCAGGCGGTGAAGGAGAGAGTATCGATTCTTCTTTCTGAAGAGTTGCCGTCAGAGTTGTTCATTCCTGAGTATATGGATGCGGATTTCCCTGATAATCTTGATTCGCTTATCAAGGCTTGCAGTCTGTGTTCACTGCGCGAGCAGCCGATAACAGCTCTGATCCTAAACGCACTCATGCCTTTCGATGTGCTGTGTGCTGACAGACTTCTTGACTGGAGCAGTGAGCACGGTGAGGGCTTCATGAAGGATGTTGAGAGACTGGGCGATATCGAGGCTCTTATGAGTGCCTGCGTTCCCGGTTTGATCTCGAAGGTATCATGTTTCCCGGTTATCGATGAAGAGAAGAAGGCTTATTTCAAGGGAGAGGATATGAGTCATCCGCTCCTTGATCCTGCGAAGGTTGTGTCAAATTCTGTAATGATCGATTCTCAGACGGCAATAATCACTGGTTCTAACATGAGCGGTAAGACTACACTCATCAGAACTGTAGGTGTAATGATTGTGCTCGGATTTACCGGTGCTATGGTACCGGCCAAAGAAGTTACATGCTCTGTTATGAGAATCAAGACATCTATGAGAATCGCAGACAGTCTTGAAGAGAATATGAGTACGTTCAGGGCAGAGCTTGTCAGGATCGCTTCTATCGTCGAGTCTTCCAAGGATGATGAACCGCTGATGTTCCTTATCGACGAGGTCTTCAGAGGCACGAATTCACAGGACAGAACTGACGGCGCTGAGATTCTGCTCCGTAAGCTTAATAAGCCCAATATCTCAGGATTCATGACTACACATGATTACGCTTTGTGCGACAGGATAGCTGAAGAGGGTATCAAGAACATCGTATTCTGCCATTTCAGCGAGAGATATGAGGGTGATGACATCATCTTCGATTACAAGCTTCGCGACGGAATGTCACACGAATCCAATGCCAAATTCCTTATGAAATTGGTTGGTATTATTTAATTCATGTTACAGTTCTGAAATTTCTCCACAAAATTGCCACAATTTCTCCTCAAATTATTTACTTTTACTCTTATTTAAGTAAAATAAAGTCATGGCTTTGGATGTAATCAAGAACTATAAATCTCTGATAGTGGACTATTCGTTCATAAGAAAGTTCGGTGGAACCCGAGTTTTCACCGAGTTTCTTGATATTGTTACTTCCGAGCGCCTTGACGTATATGTAAGCAAGACGTTCAAGCTCATGCATTACTGCGTTATTCACCAGGCAGATGATAAGACCGCTTCGGCTACTACAGCTATGCGTGATTTTTGTTCCATGCTGCTTCCTGATAAGCTTCTGCATTCAGTTCAGGTATCTGATACCACTGAGTTCCTCGCGAAGATGTCTCTCGTACCCGACGGAGCTCTCATTATGGCATCGAAGGGAATCCTGATGAGCAGAATCCGTGAGAAGAAGCCTGTATTCCTAGGTGATATCTGTGTTCTTGAGGATGACGGTGAGATTACCGTATATCACGGCATAGAGGATCTTCTGGCGAAGACTTCCGAAGAGGAGATCAGTCCTATTGCCATGTCCGATAAGTATCTCGATGCTCCCGTTTACTGTAATGTCGGCGATACCGTAACTACAGACAGCGGAGTTAAGATCACTCTCGACAAGCGCTTAAGTGCCGGTGCCGAGGGTATGGTATTCACGACTGATAACCCGAAGGTAGTAGCTAAGATCTATCACAAGGGAATCATTACACCTCTTCGCTGGAAGAAGCTTCAGACTCAGGTAAAGATGGGTATCAATTCCATCGGTCTTTGCTGGCCTCAGGATCTTCTTTTCTTCCGTAATATCCCTGTCGGTTACACGATGATCGTCGGAAGAGGTAAGACATTAAGTAATGTATTTGACGGTCCTGATGCACTTCTTAATAACATTCCCGAGTGTACCAGACTTGATATCGTCACTACACTGTGTGATCTACTCGAGAAGTATATCTATCTTCATATGTTCGGAATCATCGCCGGAGATATTCAGCTTAAGAATGCTCTTATCTATTCACCGAACTCTCTGTATCTGATCGATATGGACTCCGTTCAGGTCGGTAATCTTCCGTGCCCTGTAGGTACTGAAGAGTTCACTGATCCCAGATTGTGGGGCAAGAACTTCGCAGGTTTCTTAAGAAAGCTCGAGGACGAGGACTATTCTATCGCCATGCTCGTATTCTCCATTCTGTTCTGCGGACTTCATCCGTTCGCTACAAGAAACGGTGCTGAGACATTAAGAGAAGAGATCATCGAGAAGAATTTCCCGTACTCATTGTCTGATATATCCGATGAGCATATTCCTAAGGGCGGTTATGATCATATATGGGAGTATTTGCCGGATGATATCAGAATGATGCTCTATAAGACATTCAGAGGCGGCGAGTCTTACGAAGCCATCGAGTGGTATGCTGCAGTATCCGCATATAAGGATGCTCTTTCTGCCCGTACTTACGAGGATGAGGAAGCTTACAAGGCTTTCCCTAAGATGAATTACACGGCAACCGATCCTCATCCGATCGCGAAGTCCAGATTCACTCCGCCTACAGCTAATAAGCCATCGGATTCAGTTTCACCTTTTAAGCCTGTGACTGAGCAGAAGCCTTCGACTCCGACTTTCGCTCCGGCGCAGAATACGAACAAGTACTATATCGACACTACGATAGACACAAGCAATAAGAAGACCGAAGACCAGTCAGAGAATAAGAATGACGGCGGTCTGCTCGGATTATTCAAGAACAGGAGATAAGAACATGGCTGAGAACAACATCAATGCATCGGATTTTGGAAGCAGTACTAAGAGAAGACTTCCCATTTGTTTCTGCCTCGACACTTCCGGCTCTATGATGGGTAATCCTATCAAGCAGCTTAATCAGGGCTTGTCCAACTTCATCGCTTCCATCAAGGCTAACGATGACACAAGATCTGCTACGGATATCGCTATCATCACATTCGGTTCTTCTGTTGATATCGTTATGCCGTTCGGTAAGATCGGTAATGAAGGTCTCCCTGAGATCAATGCTTCAACAACAATGACTCCTATCGGTGAGGGTATCCTCACGGCACTCGAGCTTCTTAACGCCCGTAAGGAAGGCTACAAGGAGCAGGGTATCAAGTATTATCAGCCCTGGCTCGTAGTTATCACTGACGGTGCCCCTCAGGGTCCTAATGCCATGGCTAACATGGAACTTGCTATCAAGGCTTGTAATGAGCTCGAGAAGGAAGACAAGCTCGTTATCTTCAACATCGGTGTAGGTAACAGCGTTGACTTCGATATCCTGAAGAGAGTTTCTATCAAGAGAGAAGAGCCCATCTCGGTTTCTTCCGGTGATTTCGGTAAGCTCTTCGAGTTCCTCGGTTCTTCAAGCTCGTCCGTTGTATCCTCCGGTATGAGCGACGATGCACTCTATAACATGTCGACGGAGCCTGAAGGCGAGTCCGTTGATGTTGATGATTTCTTTAAGTTCATGGAAGAGTAATCTATGTCTGATATTACTGTATCTGCCGTAACTTTAATGGGTAAGAAACACGAGGCACGCGGAGTACCTTGTGAGGATTATTCGCTTGCTGTACAAAGAGACGGAGTCTCCGTTGTAGTTGTTGCTGACGGTGCCGGCTCCAAGCAGTATACGCATGCCAGATACGGTTCCAAGTCAGCCTGTGAGTCAGTATCGGAGCTGCTCATCAACTATTTCGATGCGCTCTACTACGAGAACCGCGAGGCTGCCGTTAAGTCCATAGTAATCGCAGCCGTGCACGTAGGCTTCGCAGCCCTCATCGAAAAGCTCAAGCTCGACTCTCTCGAGAGACTTTCCTGCACCTTGCTTTTCTGTGCCGTTAAGGACAGAAGAGTGCTTGTAGGACATATCGGTGACGGCCTCATTGCTTCCGTATCGCCTACGGGTGTGCATCCGCTTACAATGCCGCAGAACGACAGTGCAGGACGCACTTACTTCGTTACAGCTCCTCATGCTGCGGATTACTTAAGACTTGTTAAGACAACTACTGATGATATCCACGGAATCGCGCTGATGACTGACGGTGTTCAGGACAGCGTATATGATGAGACTTCCGGTTTGTGTAAGCCTGTTATCGCCCGTATGGTCGAGACAGCTGCCGGCGGAAGAGAGAAGTCTGAAGGTGAGATCAAGTCTATTCTTACTCAGTATATTGTAGGAGCTTCCAACGTAAGTGATGACTCCTCATTCGGTATCCTTCTTATTAACGGTACCAAGGGACCTGATGCATCCAAGCTTCCTAAGTCTGCCGATAAGTTCGGCAAGAGTTCTGACAGCTTCAAGGATCTTCAGAATGAGATGCTTCCTGCAGTTAAGAAGGCTAAGCAGATCATAACAACATGCGGAGTTAATCCTGCGCCTAAAGCAGCACCTGTCGGAGACGACGAACCTGATGTTAAGCCTCAGTCTAAGCCCGCTGCTGTTAAGAAGGATGAGAAGGAAGATGCTGCACCGGAGACAAAGATGAAGATCGATACCAACCCTGCGAAGAAGAACACGTGGTTCTTAAGAAGTGTTGCTTTGTTGGAATTGATTGCTATCATAATATTATTGATAAAAATATTGTTCTTGGGAGAGTAAACAGTGGACAGAGAAGATAAGAAATATGAAGTTCTTCCCGGAGTAAAGACACCCGATATCAAGACTATTCTTGATGCGGCCTCTGATTTTACTAATCCCGGAGTTGATAATGTAGCTATCAAGGGCGGCGATTTCAGAAAGACACTCGCCCCCGAAGAGACAATCGCAGCACCTTCCGCTGCTGATATTGCTGAACTCCAGAATCTCGGCGCTGAAGTATCCGAAGCAGAGAAGAGAGCTTCCGAAGAATCCAGAAAGAGAATGGAAGAGATCAAGAAGCAGGTTATGGCACCTGAGACGATCAAGGATCTCAAGAAGGTTGCTGCTGCTAAGGAAGTAAGCGAGGAGAAGAGAGAACAGCTTGATAAGGAGCGTTCTGAACTCGAAGCCAAGAAGGCTGAAGAGGACGAGAAGAATAAGGCTAGAGAAGAAAGAAAGATGGCCCAGCAGAAGATCCTCGAAGAGATGGAGCAGAAGAAGGCTGCGGCTGAGGAGAAGGAGCGTAAGAAGCGCGAAGAGGCTGAGGCTGCAAAGAAGAAGCAGGAAGAGGAGAAGCGAGTTAAGCTCGAAGAAGAACTCCGTAAGAAGAAGGAGTCCAATCCTGAAGCTGATAAGGATGAAGCTTATAAGGCCTGGGTTAAGGCTAAGAAGGAAGAAGCTGCTGCGGCTGCAGCAATGAAGGAAGAGAAGAAGGCTAAGGAAGCTCCTAAGGCTGAGCCTAAGAAGCCTGATAACGCTAACGGCGATTCTCAGACTCTCGACGACTTCTCAGAGTTCCTTTAATACCGTTATCTGACAGCAATATTTCAATTGTTTTACAATGCGCGCGTTTATACGCGCGTTAAAACTATATTCAAGAAAATAAATATATAATTTGGGTATGGAATACACGATTCGTAAAGTCGCTGCTGTTGCAGCAGGCATAGCCCTGACTTTAAATGTTCTGAGTGTTGATGATATCGGAGCTGTTAATGATGTGTCATTACAGGCCCCCGAGATGGAGATCACAACAGCAGAGCCTGTCGACTTTGTTCCTACGGCTTATATCATCTCGAATTCTCATATAACAGCTGAAGCTGAGCAGACTACAGATGATCTCGAGGACAGGACATTCATTATCGCCATTGATGAGAATGGTGAGGATGTTGTTGATCCCGGAGACTTCTCACATGACGGTTCCCATTATTGGGTAAGCGTTGATATTGCCAATATGAGATCTGAGCCTACTGTAGATTCGGATATTGTAGGCCAGATTACTTATGCATCTGACGTTATCAGAATCTCTTATGGTTCTGAATGGTCGCTTGTAAGATCATCTAACGGTACCGAAGGATATGTGCTCTCATCGCTTCTTTCTGAGGATGAGATTGCTCTTCCTACGGCAACACCTACACCTCGTCCGACTGCAACTCCTACACCGGCTCCTACGGCAACGCCTACACCCACGCCGGTTCCCGTACAGACACCTGCGTATACTGAGACTCCATATAATGCGACAGTCTATGCTTCTTGTGTTATCAATGCCAGATCAGGCCCGGGCACAGAGTATTCTCTCGTAAGCGGATACAACACAGGCGATGCCATTACTGTTGTGGCAAGCACAGATAACGGCTGGTACAGAACCGCTAGCGGATATTATGTTAAGGCTGACCTGTGTCTCGATCAGGCACCCGCAGCTCCTGATCCTGCACCTTCCGGTTCATCTTCAGTTGATCCTTCCGGATTCTCAGACTTAGGTGCATACTGCCTGCAGTTCATAGGTACACCGTATGTTTACAGCGGATCTTCGCCTTCTGGCTTTGACTGCTCTGGATTCGTATCCTACATCTATGCCAACTACTATGGAATCAGTCTGCCTCATAACGCAGCTGAGATCTCCGCACTCGGTTCAGCAGTATCTCCTGAGAATGTCCAGGTTGGTGATGTACTTGGTCATGACTACAACAACGACGGATATATCGATCACGTAAGTATGTATATCGGTAACGGCACTTGTATCCACGCATCCAACTCGCGCATGGGTGTCATCACGTCAGCCTGGCCGATGGGTTCAGTTGTTACTATCAGAAGATTTGTCTAATCTCCTGTAAACCGTAAAGTACATAGTAAGGAAACTCGCGAGCCCTCCGACAACGTTCGAAATGGGCTCTGCCATGAAGACTCCGTTTACTGCCGGGCTCACGACGCGCGGCAGTATTATTGTGAGCGGAATTACAAGTATAACTTTCCTGAACAGCGAAAAGAACACGGCGCGCCCGTTCTTCTCGAGGGACATGAAGGTAGACTGTCCCGAGAACTGGAAGGCCATGAACACGTACGCCAGGAAGAAGATGTGCAGGGCGGGCACGGCAGCCTCTATAAGAGACGCATCCTTCGCGAATAGAGTGATAAAGAATCTCGGAAACAGAATGATCATAAGCCAGGCAATACCTGTATAAGCAAATGCGATTAGGAATGAGAAACGGATACCGCTTCTGACTCTGCCATATTTGCCGGCGCCATAGTTGAAGCTCATGACAGGGGAGGCGCCGTTAGTAATAGCATGTACTGCGACACTCATGATGTCTCTTACTGACGAAACTATCGTCATGACACCGATGTATGTGTTGTCGCTGTAGATGCTTAAAGTCTTATTACATACTGCCTGCGTAGCACTGTTCGTTATCTGCATGATAAATCCCGTGAATCCAACAGAGCATATCTGCGCTACGACAGGGAACTCCAGTCTCATATTCTTAGGCTCTATCCTGTATTCGGGCTTATTGCCGGTCAGGAACTTAAGTACCCAGATCATTGAAGCTGTCTGTGATATAACGGTCGCGATGGCCGCACCTTCGATGTTCATGTGAAGGGCGAAAATGAATATCGGATCTAATATGATATTAAGAAGCGCTCCGGTAAGCGTCGTGATCATAGCAGTGACAGGGAAGCCCTGTGCGCTTATATAGTAGTTAAGACCATTCGCTATCATGGTGGCCGCTGTTCCGATAAGGTAGATCTTAAGATAGGAAGAGGCGTAGGGGAAAGTCGCGTCATCAGCACCGAGTGAGAATAATACAGGCTTCATGAATATATACAAAGCTGCGGTAAGAATCAGACTTCCGATAATCAGAAGACAGAATGAATTCCCGAGAACCTTGCCGGCTTTCTTGCTGTTTCCTCCGCCCATAGCTATGGAGAAGACAGGTGCGCCGCCCTGGCCGAAGAGCATCGTAAAAGCGAGTATTGCTGATACGACAGGGAATGTTAGACCTAATCCTGTTAAGGCATCTGTACCTTCTTCGGGTATATGGCCTATATAGATTCTGTCTACGATGTTATAGAGAAGCTGGACGAAGGAGGAGAGCATAAGGGGAAGAGCTTGTCTTAAGATAAGCTTGGCTACGCTTCCTTTACCGAAATCAACTGATGTTCCCCTGGTCGAGCTCATAAGATTGTTCCTTCAAATGTAAAAGCCTCGAGACTTAAGTCTCGAGGCTTTACCTGGTCGGAGTGACGGGACTTGAACCCACGACCTCTTGCTCCCTAAGCAAGCACTCTAGCCACCTGAGCTACACCCCGATATAACTGTCGCGTGCTAGTTCGGAAAACCTTGGTCGGAGTGGCGGGACTCGAACCCACGGCCTCTTGCTCCCGAAGCAAGCACTCTACCACCTGAGCCACACCCCGATATTTCCGAGCTGAGCTTTAGACAGCTATAAGATAATAGTACAAGTTGGAGCATATTGCAAGTTTATTATTAGGAATTCTTTTTATATAATAAATCAGTAATTAAAACACCGTGCGGAGGGGCCCTTCATGAGTCTTGCAGACGATATTTTTGTACAGAATATAACTGATATCTTAAATTCAGGATATACAACTGAGAATGAGAAGGTAAGACCCCATTGGGAAGACGGTACTCCCGCATATACATATAAGAAATTCTGTATCGTTAACCGTTATGACTTAAGCAAGGAATTTCCCATGCTTACACAGCGCTACATCAACTTCAAGGGCGCTGTAGACGAGCTTCTGTGGATCTGGCAGAAGAAATCCAATAATGTAAATGATCTCGGAACTCATATCTGGGATTCCTGGGCTGATGAGAACGGATCTATCGGTAAGGCTTACGGTTATCAGCTTGGTGTTAAGCATCATTATAAGGAAGGTGATATGGATCAGGTGGACCGTGTCCTCTTCGATCTTAAGAATAACCCTTCAAGCAGAAGGATCATGACAAATATCTATGTTCATCAGGATCTGTCCGAGATGAACCTGTATCCCTGTGCTTATTCCATGACTTTTAATGTCACAGGAAACAAGCTTAATGCGATCCTTAATCAGCGCAGTAACGATATGCTCGTAGCCAATGGCTGGAATGTGTGCCAGTATGCAGTACTCGTTCATCTGATGGCTCGCTGCAGCGGTCTTGAAGTGGGCGAGTTAGTACATGTTATTGCTGATGCGCATGTATATGACAGGCACGTGCCTATCGTGAAGGAAGTTATCTCCAGGGAGAAGTTCCCGGCGCCTAAGCTTGTTATTGATGAAGGCATTACAGATTTCTATCAGTTCACCACGGATAATATCCGCCTTGAGAATTATCAGTACGGCGAGAAAGTTAAGGGAATACCGGTTGCCGTTTGATGAGGATCGTATTTGTAAGACATTGTGAGCCTGATTATACGATCGATTCGCTTACTCCCAAGGGCTGGCGTGAAGCGGGACTTCTTGCAGGCCGCGTTCTTAACTGGAATGTGGATGCTTTCTATGAGTCTCCCCTTGGAAGGGCACATGACACCGCAAAGACTTGCCTTGACTTGCGCCGCGAGCACGGCAAAAACGCTGACGTAACTGTTTTGCCCTGGCTTAAGGAGTTCTATTACCAGCTTAAGATGCCCGTAACGGGTGAGGATGTGATGTGCTGGGACCTTATGCCGTCTTATTTCAACGGCAATAAGGAGCTTCATGACAAGGATTCCTGGTGTGATACGCCTCTCATGGCTTCAGGTGACATCAGAGGTGAGTATGAGCATGTAACACGCGCGTTTGATGCTCTTTTGAAGGACTACGGTTACGAGCGCCTTGATGACGGTTCCTATAAAGTTAATGAGCATAATGATAAGACTTTGGTGTTTTTCTGCCATTTCGGTGTTGCCTCGCTTCTTACGGGGTACCTGACAGGAATCGCGCCCACATGTCTTTGGCAGGGCTTTTTCATGGCGCCCTCAGCGGTAACCATCATCGGTACCGAGGAAAGAGAGCAGGGTATAGCTTCTTTCCGCGTGCAGGAATTCGGTTCCGTGTCGCATCTTACTGATAATAACGAGCCCGTGTCTTCATCGGGGTATTTCGCGGAGGTATTGAACTTATGAGCATGACTGCCATCGCTGCTGTCGATTCCAACTGGGGTATCGGTTACAAGGGTGAGCTTCTGATATCGCTCCCCGAGGACCAGAAGGGCGTGTTCCGCAAGTATACTGCGGGCAATACCGTGGTGTTCGGCAGAAAGACTCTGCTTACTTTCCCGGGCGAAAAGCTTCTGCCCAAGCGCGTGAACATAATCCTTACTACGAACCCTGAGTTTGCCAAGGAGGGCGCAGTTATACTTCATGACAGGAAAGAGCTTCAGAAGTATATTGAAGAGCACCCTGACGAGAAGATATTCCTTATCGGCGGCGAGACTGTATATAAGTCGATGCTAGACCTATGTGATGAGGCAATAATCACCAATATTCATCAGGAATTCACGGCGGATGCGTTCTTCCCGAATCTTGATGAGGATCCTGAGTGGGAGCTTGATCACGAAGAAGAGGACATAATGTCAGAAAAAGGCGTGGAATTTAACGTCAGATTTTACAGAAGAAAAATTGACTAATGGTCAAAAATATAGTAGCATTAGCGAGGTTAAAGGAGAAAGACTTGAAGACGATAGATCCGGCAATCAAGCAAGAGACGAGGTACATCGCAGTAACAACGCTTATATTAAGCGCTTTGATGGAAGCCGTCTATCTCATCATCGGGAAATGGGACCTTCCCGTATTATTCGGTAATCTGTTGGGATCAGGTATAGGCATACTTAATTTCTTCCTCATGGGACTTGGTCTTCAGAAGGCTCTTAATAAAGACGAGAAGGGTGCCAAGTCTACGGTTGTTTTCTCTCACACGATGAGGTTTTTCTTAATGGCAGTGGTTCTTGTACTTGCCGCAGTACTTGACTGCTTTAATCTTCTGTCTACTGTACTCGCTTTATTCTTTCCGTCACTGGGTGTATATATGAGAGCAATCTCGTTGAAGAAAGCCGGTAAGGAGGAAGCTTCCGAATGACGATACTTCTTCTGATACTTGCCATACTTCCGATCATTGCTGGCATAGTCATCAAGGTTATGTTCGTTCCTGCTTCTAACGGTATCGATATCAGCGGAGCGCATGTATTCTTCACGATAGATCTTCCGTTAGGCGGACTTCCTATTACCGAATCACAGGTCAATTCATGGCTCGTTATCCTGTCGCTTTTCTTCTTCTGTCTGTTCCTTACACACGGACTTAAGACCAGGGACATGAGCAAGCGTCAGATAGCTGCCGAGTGGATAGTAGAGAAGGTAGAGGGATTAGTTAGATCCAACATGGGCGAGTTCTTCATGGGATTCGGTCCGTTCATCTGCGCTATCCTCGGATTGTCCGCTTGCTCTAGTCTTCTTACGCTCGTTGGATTATTCCCGCCGACATCCGATATAAATATCGTTGGCGGATGGGCTATGCTGACATTCATTCTGATTACATATTATAAGTTCAAGGCAGGACCTCTCATCTATATAAAGAGCTTCGGAGAGCCTGTACCTTTCCTCGCACCTCTTAATGTCATCAGTGAGGTAGCGACACCTATTTCCATGGCATTCCGTCATTACGGTAATGTCCTGTCGGGATCGATCATATCAGTACTTATCGCAGCACTGCTTTCTGTTCTGTCCCAGCTCATTTTCGGTAAGCTTCCGGGATTCCTCGGCGAATTTCCGTTCTTAAGAATCGGTCTTCCTGCGATCCTTTCAATCTATTTTGATCTGTTCTCAGGCGGACTTCAGGCGTTCATCTTCTCGATGCTCACGATGCTCTACGTATCGGGAGGATTCCCTGAGGATGAATACTTCAAGCGTAAGAGACTTAAGGAAGCTAAGAAACAAAATAAACAAGCAATTGAGAATACGAACGGAGGTATTTGAAAATGTTGGAATTGGCAATCGGTATTATTCTCGGCGGTTGTGCACTGGGCGCCGGATGCGCGATGATCGCAGGTATCGGTCCTGGTATCGGTGAGGGTAACGCAGTAGCAGCTGCCTGTGAGGCTATCGGAAGACAGCCTGAATCAAGAAGTGCTGTAACAACTACAATGCTCATGGGATGTGCTGTCGCAGAGACAACGGGTCTTTATGCTCTCGTTATCGCGATCCTGCTCATCTTCGTAGCACCCGGAAGATTCGTTAATATCCTTCTGGAGTCCATCGGATAATTAATATGAATACTCTCGATATTATTTCAGTTAATATCTGGCAGATAATCATATCACTGTGTAACCTTGTAATCCTCTTCTTGATCTTCAAGAAGTTCCTTTTCGCGCCGGTGAAGAAGATCGTAGCTAAGAGACAGGCTGAGGTCGATTCTGTTTATGACGAAGCGCAGAAGACTCATGATGACGCCATGGAACTTAAGTCCACATGGGACGAGAAGATGCGCACCGCTGACGAAGAGGCAGACAGGATAGTCAAGGAAGCAGTGGAGAAGGCGGAGAACCGTAATGAGGTTCTTCTGTATGAATCCCGTGAGAAGGCTGAGAGTATTATTCGTAAGGCTAAGGCTGAAGTGGAGAGAACCAGAGCAGATGCTGAGGAGCAGATGCGTAAGGAGATCGTTGATGTATCTTCGGCTTTGTCTGAGCGCGTGCTTGGCCGTGAGATCAACATGGAAGACCACAGAAACCTCATCGATTCCTTCATTGATAATCTGGAGGATATGTAATGAACGGCAGCGGAAAAGAATACGCGAGTGCATTGTTCTCCATAGTATTGGAGGGCGGCGATCACAAGGAGATCTACTCTGATATTGAGCAGGTCGACAGATTGTTTAAGGAGAATCCCGAGTATATCGATTACCTTATCAATCCGTCTATCCCGAAGTCCGAGCGAATCAACAATCTCCGCGAGACTTTTGACGGCTCGGTCTGTGATCCCGTATTCGCATTCTTAAGCGTGATTATGGAGCACAGAGATATGAAGGTGCTCCTGTCCGCGATAGATGAATTCCGCACCATGTATGAGTACTACATGAATATCGCAGATGCCGTAGTAACTAGTGCTGTTGAACTTACTGACGACGAGAAGAAGAAACTAATCAACAAGCTGTCTTCCGTAACCGGTAAGAACATCAGAGCTACATACGTTATAGATAAGAGCCTTATCGGCGGCCTCTCCGTAACCGTTGACGGCAAGCTCTATGACGGCAGTGTTAAGAAGAACCTGAATAACTTAAAGGAAGTGATGTCCTGATATGAACAGAAGACCTGAAGAGATCAGTAATATCCTTAAGGAACAGATCAAGAATTACAAGAACCGCATCGATATGGGTGAGGTTGGAACCGTTGTCATGGTAGGTGACGGTATCGCGAGCGTTTACGGAATCCGTAACTGTATGAGTACCGAGTTGCTCGAGTTCGAGGACGGTAGCGTCGGACTTGCCCAGAATCTCGAAGAAGAGACTGTATCGGTAGCAGTTCTTTCTGATAATAACGATATAAGAGAGGGAACCAAGGTTAAGCGTACCGGCAAAGTATTGTCAGTACCTGTAGGCGAAGGTTTCCTCGGAAGAGTAGTTGATCCGTTAGGCGAGCCTATCGACGGCAAGGGACCTATTCCTCATGCCGGATTCAAGCCTGTAGAAGCAGAGGCTCCAGGAATCATCGAGAGAAAGAGCGTATCTGTTCCTCTTCAGACAGGTATCAAGGCTATCGATTCCATGATCCCTATCGGCAGAGGCCAGCGTGAGCTTATCATCGGCGACAGACAGACAGGTAAGACTCAGATCGCTCTCGATACTATTCTTAACCAGAAGGATCAGGATGTTATCTGTATCTATGTAGCTATCGGACAGAAGGCTTCATCAGTTGTATCACTTGCTGCTGAGCTTCTGCGTGAAGGCGCTCTGTCTTATACTATCATCGTATCAGCTACAGCTGCTGAGAGCGCTCCTATCCAGTACATCGCACCGTATTCAGGCTGTGCAATGGCTGAGTATTTCCGTGAGCAGGGCAAGGACGTTCTCATCATCTATGATGACCTGTCCAAGCACGCTGTTGCTTACAGAGCATTGTCACTTCTTATCAGAAGACCTCCGGGACGTGAGGCTTACCCCGGTGACGTATTCTATCTGCACTCAAGACTTCTCGAGCGTGCAGCATGCGTAGCTCCCGAGTTCGGCGGCGGTTCCATCACAGCTCTTCCTATCGTAGAGACACAGGCAGGTGATGTATCTGCATATATTCCGACCAACGTAATCTCGATTACTGACGGTCAGATCTTCCTTGAGTCTGAGTTGTTCCACAGCGGTATCATCCCGGCTATCAACCCGGGTATCTCCGTAAGCCGAGTCGGCGGTTCAGCTCAGGTTAAGGCGATGAAGAAGGTATCAGGTGAGTTGAAGCTTCTGTATTCACAGTACAGAGAGCTTCAGGAATTCTCCCAGTTCGGTTCCGATCTCGACTCGGATACTAAGGCAAGACTTCACTTAGGTGAGCGTATCGTTAAGGTACTCGGACAGGACCGTAACAGCCCTGTTGAAGTAGGTGCCCAGGTAGCGATCATCTACGCTGTTATCAACGGATATCTTAACGGTATCGAACTCGATAAGGTTACTGACTTCGAGAACAAGCTTTATGAGACGCTTAACCTAGATCACAAGGACTGGATGCGCCGCATAAGAAGCGGTTCCTGGGAGAAGGATGACGAGGAGGAACTCAAGAAACTCCTCACCGAAATGACAAAGGAAAACGGGTAACGGCACTACACTATGGCTAAGGACATCAGAGCACTTCGTAAAAGAATAAAGAGCTTTGACTCGACGCTTCACCTTACGGGCGCCATGGGCCTTGTCGCTTCTTCCAAGATGCGTAAGGCCACGGATGCGATGCTCGAAGGCAGGAAGTATATGAAGGTTATCGACGGTATAGTTGATGATCTGTCCAAGTGTGCCGAATGTAAGCGTTCCTCTTACTTCAATGAGAACGAGAGCAGCATAACTAAGCTTATAGTAATCGCCGGAGACAGAGGTCTGTGCGGCGGCTACAATGCCAACGTATTCAGAATGGTCAGAGATATGGGCGAGGTATCCGTAGTACCGATCGGTAAGAGAGCATTCGACCGTTATACGGTTGATGAACTCGATGACTTCGATCCCGATTATGAGAGAGATTACGATTCTTCCGAGCATTATTCATATGCTCAGGCTATGGAGCTTGCGAATACTCTTATCGAAGAATTCAAGGAAGGCAAGACCGGAAGAGTCGGTATTGTCTATAACAAGTATGTATCCATACTTACACAGGAGCCTCAGGTGAAGTGGCTGCTGCCACTTACGAAGCCTTCGGAGCAGGAGCGGGAGAAGGGTATTTTCGAGCCGGATCCGTATACGCTTCTTGATGATATCGTGCCGCAGTATCTTGCAGGAACGATCTACTCTTTGGTTAAGGAGAGCTTCGCGTGTGAGGTAGCTGCAAGAAGAATGGCGATGGACAGTGCCACGAAGAATGCGACAGAGATGATTGATGACCTTACTCTCGAATACAACCGTGTAAGACAGGGTAAGATTACACAGGAAATTACAGAGATAGTTGCCGGTGCCGGCAGTTAAGGAGATTAAGATATGGCAAGTGAGATCAACAAAGGCCGTGTAGCTCAGGTCATGGGACCTGTAGTTGACGTGCACTTCGACGAGGGTTGTCTGCCCCCGATCAACAATGCACTCGAGATGTATATCGGTGAGAAGAAGCTTGTTGTTGAAGTAGCACAGCACATCGGAGACAGTACCGCGAGATGCATCGCGATGGCTTCAACCGACGGACTTAAGAGAGATGCCGAAGTAATCGATACGGGCGCACCTATCAGCGTTCCGGTAGGTCGTGAGACTCTCGGAAGAATCTTCAACGTATTGGGTGAGCCTACGGATATGCTTCCGCCTCCGGCCAATGCCGAGAAGTGGAATATCCACCGTCCCGCACCTTCGTTCGCTAATCTGTCTTCAAGCAAGCTTATCCTCGAGACAGGTATCAAGGTTATCGACCTTCTGTGTCCTTATTCCAAGGGCGGTAAGATCGGTCTGTTCGGCGGTGCCGGAGTTGGTAAGACGGTTCTTATCATGGAGCTCATCAACAACATCGCCAAGGAGCACGGCGGTCTTTCCGTATTTACAGGTGTAGGAGAGAGAACCCGTGAGGGTAACGACCTTTACAATGAGATGAAGGAATCCGGTGTTATCGAGAAGACATCACTCGTATACGGTCAGATGAATGAACCGCCGGGAGCGAGAATGAGAGTTGCTCTGTCAGGACTTACGATGGCTGAGTACTTCAGAGATGAGGAGAACCAGGACGTTCTTCTGTTCATCGATAATATCTTCAGATTTACACAGGCAGGTTCCGAGGTATCAGCGCTTCTCGGCCGTATGCCTTCGGCTGTAGGATATCAGCCTACACTTGCTAATGAGATGGGTTCGCTGCAGGAGAGAATCACTTCTACTACTCGTGGTTCCATCACATCAGTTCAGGCTGTATACGTACCTGCCGATGACCTTACTGACCCGGCTCCTGCTACAACGTTCGCGCACCTCGATGCTACGACGGTTCTGTCGAGATCTATCGCTTCACAGGGTATCTATCCTGCGGTTGATCCGCTCGAGTCAACTTCAAGAATTCTTTCTCCTGAAGTTGTAGGGCCTGAGCATTATGAAGTTGCTAAGGAAGTACAGAGAATTATCCAGCGTTACACAGAACTCATGGATATCATCGCTATCATGGGTCTCGATGAATTGTCTGACGAAGACAAGCTCCTCGTATCCCGTGCAAGAAAGATCCAGAGATTCCTGTCCCAGCCTTTCCATGTATCCGAGAAGTTCACGGGTATCGAAGGTACATATGTACCGCTCTATGAGACCATCAAGGGCTTCAAGGAGATTATCGAAGGTAAGCATGACGATCTACCTGAGTCAGCATTCCTCTTCGTCGGTACAATCGAAGAAGCAGTTGAGAAGGCACAGAGAGAGAAAGAGCAGCAGGCATGACGAGTTATCAGTTAACAGTTATGTCGCCTGACGGCGAAGTGTTCAAAAACGAGGTCATCTCCGTTCTGTTAAGAGGAGCGGAGGGAGACCTGTGTGTACTCGCAGGCCACATTCCTTTTATTACTACCGTCCGTCCGGGTAAATGCGTTATAACCCTTCCTGACGAAGAAGAGATAGAAGGGGAGTTAACCTCAGGAATTCTCCATGTAACTCAAGTGAGTGTCCAATTGCTAGTCGGAGAGAAGATAGAATTCAAGTAAAGTAAAAGGCCGTCATCTGACGGCCTTTAGTTTGCTCTTGTTCTTGAGATGCGTACAGTCGTCGAGCGACCTTCCGCAGCCTCTTCGAGGCGAGGACCTGAGCGAGATAACCTCGCTCATCAATCCCAATCGAAATGATAATTTGTGATATAGAAGTGCTGTACAGGATTCTCAGTTACACCTGTGATAGTTGTATTCGTTGTCTCACCTGCAGGCAGTGAACCGCTTCTGGGAGTACCTGTGAAGGAGTTGTTGCCGTTGGATGTGAATGTGTAGTAATCAGAAGACAGTGATGTGATCGTTGATGATGTGCTGAATGTAATCGTGATCTCATTCAATCTGCTGATGTTAAGGCTGTCTCCGTTATTAGTAATAGCGAAGTCGAATACGAAACCGTCAGATGTTACACGAGGATTTGTTATCGTGTAGGAGCATCTTACAGGTGAGTTGTTGTTAGAAGCTGCTGTCGTTGTAGTTGTTGTCTGCTCGGTAGTTGTTGTTGTGGTAGCTTCAGTTGTTGCTTCAGTAGTAGCCTCGGTTGTAGCTTCCGTTGTTGCCTCTGTTGTGGCTTCAGTAGTAGCCTCTGTAGTTGCTTCAGTTGTCTCAGCAGTCTGTGCAGTTTCCTGTGTTTCAGCAGGCTCAGTAGCTTCAGTCTCCTCGATAGCTGTAGTAACGGCAGTTACCTGAGTCTGACGTGTTGTCTTACCATCAGCGTTACCGAACCATGTCTGATAGTTATCAGCAACCCAGAGGATTACGAACAGACCTGCAAGAATACCTATGAGTGCGAACAGACCGCCCTTGCCTGGTTCCTTAACGGGCTTGTCAGCCTTGGACTTAGACTTAGACTTCTTAACCTGAGTAACAGGTGCGATGTTAGCACCATGATCGTTCTTAACCTTAGGCTTATTAGCTGCTGCAGCAGGAGCAGATGCGGGTGAAGGAACAGTTCCGGGTCTGGAACCGTGAACATCTTCAGGATCAATTGCCTTAGGCATGACGGGAGCCTTACGCTCAGGTGCTGCCTTAGGCTCTGCAGGTGCGGGTCTTGAAACCTTCGCAACATTGGAAGTAGGTCTCTTAACAGGCTCAGCTTCCTTGTTAGCAACAAAAGGTGAAGGTTCAGCAGGAACAGATACGAAAGGTGAAGCAGCTGCTGCGGGTTCTTCCTTCTTCACCTCAGGTGTCTCGATTGCAGGCTGTGAAGGCTGAGCGGGCATAGGAGGGATAGAAGGAGCTGCTGCAGCATCCCTCATGATGGAAGGACCTGCGTTCTTAGGAGCTTCTGCTTTCTTAGGAGCCTCGGGCTTCTTGGGAGCGGCAGACGCCTCGAAAGGAGACGGCTTCTTGTTATCGTTCTTCTTAAATGCGTCAACACCGCTTGATACCTTGCCGTAAGTCTTGATGTTGGCAGAGTCGTGTGCGGGTTCGGACTTAACGGGCTCAGTCTTAGCAGGCTCCGGCTTTGAAGGAGCGGGAGGAATCTGAGCTTCGTTCTTAGGCTTGAAAGGGTTGATAGCCAACGCTTCTTCATCCAGACCGAAATCATCATCCATGCCGCCAGCGAAGGAGCTCTTGGAATCAGAAGAAGCTGCGAAGTCGAGATCCTGACCTGACTCGAAAAGTTTCTTGTCAATTGAAGTATCTTCCTGGAAACCTGTGAACTCCTTGAAGTCAACATCGCCGTCAGTGAAGGCGGGATCGTTTACAGGAGCTACCTGCTCGAAATCAGTCTTCTGAGAAGCCTTAGGAGGCTCGATGGGGGCTGACTTCTCTGCAGTAACAGGCTTATCAAGAGGCTTAAAAGCAGACTTGGAAGCATCAAAATCAAAATTCTCGAATTCATCGAATTCGTCGAACATCGGATTAGCTGCAGCATTCTCGCTTTCCTTGATCTTATCTGAGACTGACGCTGATTCGTTAGCCTTAAATGAGACCATGAATGAGGAATCTACAAACTCATCGGGATTGGGATTGCCGTTGCCGGTGTTGTTGTTCTGGTTTTCAGGATCAATGATCATTTTGATACCTCTCAAAAGTGTAGGTTAGTTATATAAAATTATTATATTTAATAATCGTATCAATGCAAGGAAAGAGTGTATGTGTAACCTAATGGTTAAACTTGACATACCTATGAACTGATGATATTATTCCTAAGCACTTGCGGATAAGCTCGTGTGGCGGAATCGGCAGACGCAACGGACTTAAAATCCGTCGGAGTAAAATCCGTACCGGTTCAAGTCCGGTCACGAGCACCACAGTCAAGTGTAAATGCGAATATCGCGGAGTGGAGCAGTTGGTAGCTTGCCGGGCTCATAACCCGGAGGTCGTGTGGTTCGAGTCCCGCCTCCGCAACCAATTACAAGACCGGAACGTGAGTTCCGGTTTTTTGTTATATAATTTTACTATGATTCGCATATTTGCCGCTATTGATTGTGAGGTTAAAGCATTAAGACACCTCGTTTCAGATGACCTTGAGATAGTCCTTACAGGGATAGGCAAAGTTAATGCTGCTTATGCAGTCGGAAGAACATTTTCAGCTGGACTTACACGACAGAATCTTATCAATGATGTTGTGATCAATATCGGTACGTGCGGTGCTAAAGATCTTAAAGGTTTATTCCTGGTAAATAAGATAACTGACAATGCCACAGGTAAGGATTATTATCCTGATATTCTGCGTGTCTCCGGACTTCCTGAAGCTTCACTGATCACCGTTGATAATGTGAAGACTGATCCTGAGCCGGATGTCTTATACGATATGGAAGCATCGGCGATTTATCAGTCTTGTTCCAAGCTGATAAGTCCTGACAGAATCATCTTCATTAAGATGGTCAGTGATGCCGGTGATGTCGAAGGCGTTACAGAAGAATCGGTGAACAGACTGGTTGAGAATTATCGACCGAAGATTGAAGAATTGATTAATTCGATTCGTGAGAACTTAGGAACTAATTCTGATCAGAATTATGATGATCTTTACGATTCTCTTAAAGCATCCGCTTCCATGAAAATTCAGATCGATGAGCTTATGAGATTCGCAGAAAGCATGGGAGCTGACGGAAGAAAGCTTTTCGATGAGGCAGGAGCAGGCGAGGTTACCTCGAGAGCAGAAGGTAAGGAGGTTGTCGCCCGTGTGCGCAGCATTCTCACACATCTATCTTGAGCAAAGAGCTGCGGATTATCCCGAGACGAAGAGGATCCTCGGTAAGTTTCCTGAGAGTACTGTAGTAAGTATCAGGCACTACAAGGATGTGTTTAACAGACCAGCGCAGGATGCTCATCTTCAGAACGAGTCAAAGAATCTGATATTGGCTGTTAACGACGGTAAGAAGATATTCGACGCATCGCCTGTATGCCAGGACTTCGGTATGGGAAAGTTCTATTATGCCGAGTCTGCAATGAACTGTGTATTCTCGTGCGATTACTGTTTCCTTAAGGGAATGTACGGAACTTCGAATGTTGTAGTGTTCGTGAATCAGGAAGATTATCTTCGCGAGTGTGAAGAGAAACTTAAAGAAGGACCGATGTATCTTTGTGCTTCATTCGACACGGATCTTGGTGCTTTGTCCGGCATCTCAAGCTGGATGAATACATGGGAAGAATTCGCGGCTTCGCATCCGGATCTGACACTCGAACTTCGAACCAAATCTGTGGTCAATTCCTTTCGTATTGAGAGCAATATAATCTATGCTTTCACTTTGTCTCCGGATGAGGTAATCAGTGAGTTTGAGAAGAAGACTCCTTCACTTGATGCGAGGATTGCCAGCGTCAATAAAGCGATAGAAGAAGGGGCTCAAGTTCGCCTCTGTTTTGACCCATTGATTTATTTAAATAATTTTGAATTATGTTACAATAGATTTGTCGACAAGATACTTCAAAGCATTGATCTTACTCGTGTTAGAGATATCAGTATCGGCACGTTCCGAATATCCTCGGACTATCTTCCGAACTTACGGAAAGCCTGTCCTGATTCTTCGGCTGTGCTTTTCCCGTTCGATCGTGAAGATGGGTTCTGTGTTTACCCCGCGAAGCTTCGTGAGAGGTTGATCGGAATCATTAAGAATGAACTGGAGAGAGCCGGCCATGGAAACAAACTCTACATCATCCCCTAACAAATCAGCAATCGTAACGGGTGCTTCATCAGGAATCGGTCTTGAGATAGCAAGAATGCTTGCAGCATCCGGTTATGAAGTATATGGAATCGCCAGACACTTCGATAAGAATACAGACTTCGGGTTTAACACAATCATCTGTGATGTAACGGATACTACCAAGCTTATATCTGTCGTATCAGGTATCAAGAATCCTGAGATTCTTGTAAACTGCGCTGGTGTAGGTTTCTATGGACTTCACGAGAATCTAACTCTCGAGCAGATCAAGCAGATGGTAAGAACTAACCTTGAAGCACCGATGATACTTACCGGATATCTTCTCCCGAGCTTTAAGCGTCAGGGGAAGGGAACTATCATCAATATTTCTTCAGTTACAGCATATAAGACGAACACTTACGGCGCTTCTTACGGCGCAGTTAAGGCAGGTCTGTCGAGCTTCTCCGCGAGTCTTTTCGAAGAGGCGCGTAAGCATGATGTTAAGGTTATCGAGATCTGTCCTGACATGACGAATACCAACCTGTACCGTAATGCTGACTTTACTGTCGATGACGACCCCATGTGCAGGCTTGACCCCAAGGAAGTAGCCGAGGCTGTAAAGTCTGCTCTGGAGATGAGCGGTAACTCCTGTGTGACGAAGATGACTATCGTCCCTCAGAAGATGAGGATAAAGAGGAGAAACGCTAATGAAGATAGATCTTAATGACAACTGGATCTATAACGACGAGTTCGAGAAACTGCCTGAAGGTGATAAGGTAAGACTTCCGCATACGGTCGCGCTTACACCGCTTAATTACTTCAGCGAGAAGATATATCAGAAGGTTTCCGGTTACTTAAGGTATTTTGACGCGCCTAAGGAGTGGGACAATAAGCGAATCTTCGTTAAGTTTGAAGGTGTTGCGCATGAGGCTACCGTATATCTTAACGGACTTCTTCTGGGAACTCACAGCTGCGGTTACACGGCATTTACTTATGAGCTGACCGATTATATCAACTTCGGTTCAGTGAACGAACTTAAGGTCGAAGTAGACAGTAAAGAGACACTTAACATCCCGCCGTTCGGATTCGTAATCGACTATATGACTTACGGCGGCATTTATCGTGAGGTATCGCTCGAAGTCAAGGAGCAGTGCTATATCAAGGATGTATTCGTAAGAGCTACTGCAGCAGGTTCCGTATTCGCTGATGTTACCTTCGACGGAGGTGATAAGGATCAGGAGTTCGGAATCATCATCCTCGATAAGAAGACCGGAGAAGAGCTCGCGAGACTACCGGGTAAGAAGGGTTACTGTGCGATAAGTAAGGTTCCCGGATATAAGAAGTGGGATATAGATGATCCTAATCTGTATATCCTGAGAGTCGAGAGCGAGACTGACGTTAAGGAAGTAACGTTCGGATTCAGAGACAGTGATTTCAGGGAAGACGGATACTATCTTAACGGTAAGAAGGTCAGGATCATGGGTCTTAACAGGCATCAGTCCTATCCGTATGCGGGATATGCCATGCCTAAGTCCATGCAGCAATACGATGCCGATATCCTTAAGAATGAACTCGGATTAAATGCCGTCAGAACATCACATTATCCGCAGTCACAGCACTTTATCGACAGATGTGATGAGTTAGGTCTGCTTGTATTTACTGAGATCCCGGGATGGCAGCATATCGGTGACAAGGAGTGGAAGGATCAGGCAGTTAAGAATGTTGAGGAGATGGTACAGCAGTACAGGAACCATCCTTCAGTAATCCTGTGGGGTGTCCGCATTAACGAGTCCGTAGATGACGATGAGTTCTATGCGAAGACGAATGAGACTGCGAGACACTTGGATACATCAAGGCCTACGAGCGGTGTTCGTTACCTTAAGAAGAGCCATCTTCTCGAGGATGTCTATGCTTTCAATGATTTCTCTCATGACGGTAAGACTGCTGGCTGCGAGAAGAAAAAGAATGTCACGCCTGATACAAGCAAGCCTTATCTGATCTCCGAGTACAACGGTCACATGTATCCGACTAAGGCGTTCGACCGCGAGGATGTTCGTACTGAGCATATGCTGCGTCATGCTAATGTTCTCGATGCTGTATGCGGAGAGTCCGGTATATCAGGTTCGTTCGGCTGGTGTATGTTCGACTACAACACGCATAAGGACTTCGGTTCAGGCGACAGGATCTGCTATCACGGTGTCTGCGATATGTTCAGAAATCAGAAGATCGCAGCTTCAGTTTATGCTGCGGCAGGAAAGACCGGAAAGCCCGTTCTAGAGATATCTTCTGATATGAATATCGGCGAGCATCCGTCCGGAAACCGCGGAAATATCTATATCATCACGAACTGCGACAGCGTGAAGATGTATAAGAACGATACATTCATCAAGGAGTATACGCATAAGGATTCATCTTATAAGAATCTCATTCATGCGCCGATACTGATCAGTGACTACATCGGTGACAGGATGAAAGAGAAGGAAGGATTCTCGGACCGTCAGAATCAGATAGTTAAAGAAGCATTGAACTACATCTGTATCTACGGAATGAATAATATCCCTCCGAAGATCATGTTGAAGCTCGGTGAGGCTATGGCCAGATACCGTATGACATTCCAGGATGCTTATTCTCTCTATGGCAAGTATATCGGCGACTGGGGA
>Ga0310786_10000618_pt1 | contig 57176 bp, 72 predicted proteins | sample AusTroGonzalo_MG_FD_203881 | JGI IMG/M metagenome (GOLD analysis project Ga0310786, IMG submission 203881) | Bovine rumen microbial communities from tropical cattle in Woodstock, Queensland, Australia - Gonzalo_03 (v2) (version 2) | ecosystem: Host-associated > Mammals > Digestive system >...
GCAAAACCTAGAGCTTGCGCATAAACACGCAAAGAAGGGAAAGGGTTGGTACAGGGAAGTAAAGCAGCTAGAGAGGAATTTGAAGGGTGGCTTGCGCGTGATACGGCACTTGCTGTTGAGCCACGATTACAAGACTTCTGATTACGAAATGTTCCTAAAGCAAGAGGGCGATAAGGTACGAAAGATTTACAAGTTGCCCTATTTCCCTGATAGGGTGGTTCAGTGGGCTTTGATGCAGGTTGTAAGTCCGTATATTGAGAAGCACCTTATCAGGGACACTTACAGCGCTATTCCCAATCGTGGCATACATGATGGTCTGAGAAGGGTTCAGAAGGTCATGTATACGAAACAGGATGAATGTAGGTTTTGCTGGAAGTTTGATGTTCGGCATTATTACCAGAGAATCGTGCATGAAATATTGTTCGCTCAATATTGCAGGATGTTCAAAGACGTGGATTTGCTTTGGTTGATTTATGAGATTATCGGCAGCATAAACACGATTGACCAAGAGGACATAGAGGAAATGCAAGCGCGTGGCCTTGAGGTGAATCTTGCCTGTGGTGTTCCGATTGGAAATTATTTCAGCCAATGGAGCGGAAATTTTTATCTAAGTCCATTTGACCATTGGATAAAGGAGAAGATGGGCGTAAAGCATTTCTATCGTTACATGGACGATGGTGTTGTGTTTCACAATGATAAGGATTATTTGCACGAGTTGAAGGACAAGAGCAGCGAATTTATTTGGAATGAGCTGAGGTTGAACTTTAAGGACAACTGGCAGATATTCCCAACCTACGTTCGTGGTGTCGATTATTTGGGGTACCGAATATTTGATAATTACACGCTGTTGCGAAAGAAAACAACAAAGAACATAAAGCAGAGTTGCAAACGTATCGGTACGAAAGTGAGGAATGGCAACCTTATGAGCTATTCCGATTTCTGTAGTCTCAACTCCCATATGGGATGGGTTGAGAGTGGCGATTGCTTTAGGTTTGGTGGTAAGTATCTGATGCCGTTGGCTGACGATGCTTGCCGATTCTACATGGATGAGATTTGGGCAGGTGATTACAGATGAAAGAGTGGGGCGTAACCATTTCCGACGAACGGCCAGAGGGTGTGCAGATTACGGAACTTAAGGTGTTCACCAATTCCGATATCCAAGAGGTTAGCGTTGAGCAAGAGGATGGTTCCTACAAGCGTGAGTACCATTTCATTCAGACCGAATACGACAAGGACGAGTACATTAACCTTCTGACCGCACAGGTTCAGGAAACGCAGGATGGTTTGGTAGAGCTTGCCGATTTGGTTCTTGGGTAAAGGTAGGTGTTGGAAATGGCAATGGTTTATTATCGCAAAATGACCCGTGGTGACGGTTACAAGATTACTCAGGTTCCCGAGCGTTGGCGTACTGAGGTGGTCGAGATTTTGCACGCCAACGGTTACGTAATCAATTCTGACGGTACCGCTTCAAAGGTGCCAACAGACGAGTAGGAGCAGCAATGGACGAGCGCAACAAGGAAGCGGATAAGAAGATAGTCGATTTCGTGTATTGGGCCTTGACTGGTCTGTTGGTTTTGGCGGTTACCTACGCAGCAGGGCCACAAGAGGAAATGAAGCTTGTGCTTTATGGAATCCTGCTACTTATTGCGCTTTTCATCTGGTGGGCGCGTGGTGCGGTTACAAGGCGCAAGGAAGCGGCAACAAAGGCAGACGAGCACCAAGAGGAAATGATTACTGAGATACGCGAGGGATTCAAAGGGCTTTCAAAACGTGTTGACAACTTGCAGGATGCGCAGAGTAGCACCATGCGAACGCAGCTAATCCATTATGCGGAAAAATATTTTGAGCGTGGCTGGTTCACTCCCGAGGAACATGAGAGTTGGCATGACATGCATGAGCGGTACACTAAAATCGTTGGCGAGAATGGGTTTATCGACTCATATAAGCGTAAGTTGGATTTGTTGCCAGAGCGCGAGTTGGAGTCGGTGATTGCCGAGTATCAAGAGCAGAAGAAAAATATTTCTGGTGTGGTCTAAAATATTTCCCAAAGTTCTTTGAAATTGGGGCTTGCAATCCGCTGGCGTTCGTGTAGTATAGTTGTCAGAGGGAACAGAGGGTTCCCCGGAGTAGCCTAGGAGGGCATCATGGAGTACACGGTTGACAACGGCGTTAAGTTCGCAAAGCTTTCTGCAAAGCAGTATGGTCAACTCCTTTCCCTTGGTATCGGTGACATGTTCATTCGCAAGGCCGAAATCGTAGAGGTTCGTCATACGTTGGAGCTTATGGACAAGGATGCCGAGGAACTTCAAGCTATCCGCAACAGCGTGGTAAGGTATTTTGGTAGGCTTTCCAGCGAAGCACGCGAAATGCGCGACGTGCAGCTTTTCAACGACGTACACAACACCATGAGCGGTGTTACCGCTGTTATCGACCAGATGATTTACTGCTAGGTTTTCTTGGGGTGCTGGTTCCGATTTGGAGCTGGCACCCCTTTAGTGTTCGATTAGAGAGGATGTATCTATGCAGGATACGGCTAGGAGCGATTCTAAGCCGATTTCAGGCCATGTTGAGGACAATCGGGGTAAATATATCGACACATGCCCAATCGGTACCGTAGTGGCCTTTAGAATCGCTGAGAAGGTAAAGAGCGCTGAGATTGTGAAGCGCAACAGGCAGCACAGGCGGCTCAAGGTGCGCACTGCCTATGGTAAGGAGTTCGTCATTGACTATGAGGACGTGGTTTGGGTTAAGTTGAATAACCGTTGGCCGCGCGGAGTTTACAATTTGTTGAAAGGAATTACCGAAGATGGCACCGAACAGGAACAGCAAATCGAAAACGAGGATAACTAACGACCACAGTGCGGGTGTGCTTGCGTTCGAGTTCTTCAAGGATATTCAGGCGTTCCAGAAGAAAAAGGATTCCTTTGAGAAGCACAAGAAGAAAATCTATGAGCTGTTCGAGGAATATTTTCAGGCGTGTGGAACAAAGAAGATGGTGTATCAGAATCCAGAGGACGATAGCCTTTTGGGTGGTACCGTTACCGTTGTCCGTGTGCAAAAGACGAACATCGTCTGGAATATCGACAAGCTCAGGAAGCAGCTAGGAAAGAAGCTTTTCGGTAAGGTGTCGGTGAAGGAATATCAGATTATCGACATGCCGGGTTTGGTCGAATATCTTAAGTCCTGTGGCGTTGACCCAAACAAGTTTAAGCAGTACCTAAACGTTTCGGTTTCGGTGGATGATTCGGAGATTGACCGACTTTCGGAAATCGGCGAGATTACCGCAAAGGACATTGAGGGCTGCTACAAGGTGACAAAGGCAAAGCCTTACTTCAAATTCTCCTACAAGGCGAGCGGTGATGAATGACGGTGAGAAGCTTGCAAGGGTGTTGATGCATTACCGCCTAATCACCGACACTTACAGCTTGCAGTACAAAATCGTTTGTCCCTTCCACGCTGACCAGAATCCAAGCATGTTGGTTGATTTGTCCGATGGTCGTTGGTTCTGTTTCGGGTGTCAGAAGTCAGGTGATGCTCAGGGATTCGTAAGGCTGATGGAGCAGCAGTACCATGGGCTGAACGATTTGCAAGCCTACAAGCGGTATCAGAAAATATTGAGCAGCACGGAATATTCGGACATAAAGATTACGACGGCAACCAAGAGGGAAAGGAAAAGGCACAATGCGCAACTGTATGCGGAAGCCTATGATTTCTACCATGGTTTGTCTCAGGTCGATTGGACACGCGAGGATTTGCCAGAGTACATGCACGATTGCAGGGAATACATGCTACAGCGTGGATTCACGGCAGAGCAGTTGAATTCCTGTGGGTGCAGGTACACGTACCAGAGGAACTACGAATTGATTTTTCCGATGTATGATAATGGCAAGTTCCGTGGTTGGGTAAGCAGAACGAGGATTCCAGAAGTTGCGGAGAAAAGAAAATATTTGTACAACGAGGGATTCAGGCGAGCAACAACGGTGGTGGGCGAGTATCGGAATTGCAGTACCGTTTACATTGTGGAAGGGTACATGGACAGGCTAAAGCTTGTGCAGTTTGGAATACCAAATGCCGTTGCGATACTTGGTTGGAAAGCTTCAAACCAGCAGATACAGCGCTTGCAAGCACAGGGCATAAGGCACGTCATAAGCGCTTTGGACAATGACGATTGTGGGAGAAGGGGTACAGAGTGGCTACGTAAGCATTTCGTTGTTACAAGGTTCCGATATTTGAAGGGGATAAAAGACCCCGGTGATTTCACAGCGGAAACCTTTAGTCGTATGAATGGCCGTACATTGCATGAGTACAAGCAGAATGACCATGCAGAGTTGAAAGGAAATTAAATTATGGGCCTGATTGACAAGATGAAGCAGGACATTGCCAAGAGTGGCGGCAATCGCGGTAAGCTGATTTACGTTCGTCCTGATTCCAAGGTGCGCGTTCGCTTCCTCACTGATATGGACGATGGCTTTGAGGTTACTTTCCATGACTCCTATGCCAAGGGCGTTAATGTTCCGTGCCAAGAGCAGTACGGTCGTGCTTGCCCCTACTGTGATGATGAGGACTTGCGCACGCGCAGCATGTACGTGTGGAGCGTTTGGGACTATGAAGCCAAGGAGGTCAAGCTGTTCATGTTCGCGGTGAACAATTGCAGCCCCATTCCTCAGCTCATGGCCTTTTACGAGAACTACGGCACCATCACTGACCGTGACTATGTGATTGGCAAGACTGGCAAGGGTACCAGCACGGCATACAACGTTATCCCGCAGGACAAGAATAAATTTAGGAATGCAAAGGCCAAACCCTACACAGAGCGTCAGGTGCTCAAGATGCTTGATAAGGCGTATCCTGCTACCGACTTGGAGTATGACGATAGCGAGGACGAGGACGAGAAGCCCACGACCAAGCGAGCGGTAAAGCAGAAGGAATCCAAGCTCAAGAAGCAAGAGGAATCGTGGGAGTCTGACGATTCGGAGGACATGGACTATGATTCTATGTCCCCACGCGAGCTGTTCAGTCTTTGCAAGGAACGTGAGATTGACGTTGTTGCACGCAAGCCAAAGCGCTACTACATCAACCTTCTTGAGGAATGGGATGCGGCGCAGGACGATTGGAGCGATGAGGACGGCGATTGGTCGGACGATGAGGACGATTGGGAGGACGAGTAATGGAACCTGATTACCAGCGCGTGTTCGATTTCTTTACCATGTGGGGCCGTGTCCATGGTGGTCGTTCGCCTTTGGACTATGCACGCTCCAATGACTTCCGACACAGGAAGCACAGCCCTAATTACAGGCGCATGAAGCATCGTAGCAAGCGGTAAATTTAATTTGGGTAGCCTTTCGGGTTTGGTTTCGTGCTGAATCCGATTGGCTACCCATTTCGTGTTTGGTTGGAAAATGTACATCAACGACCGTTCAAACGCCTTGATTGTTTGGGAGTTCGTGGACAAGGGCTATTTGCTTCCAAAGGTGACGTGCAAATATAAAATCGGCGATTCGTTCCTAACGTTCGAGTATTCTGGCAACAGGCAGAAAAGGCAAACATTCAGGCTGTTCAGGTTCAGGGAAAAGACGGCACTGCAAGCGGAAAACGCCTTGATTCGCAAGCTGGAAAAGATGAACTGTTGTCCAGACGGAATGTTGCCAAGGCACATGCACGATTGCCTGTATCAGGTGTACTATGATTTGGGTTTGGAGTTCGGATACATTGCCAATCCGCTAAAGGAGTTGGGATAATGGCAGAGGTTGGGGATAATTTCTATGGGGCATGGAACAAGCTGTATGATTTGATGCTAAAGAATCAGCAGCACATGCTTTCTGGTGGCCTTTACGACGAATGCATAATGACGAGGGTACCGCCAAAGTTCGTGCAGTATTGCGGTGAGGTTGACTGTGAGAAGTGCGAGGTTCAGGACAACGACTGTTTGCCTTGGAACGTTCCGCAGGTCGCAGCCTACAACATTCTGCATCTGACTAGCGAGGTTTCGGAAATCCTGCAAGCCGACAAGCGTTGGAAGTCAATCAGGAAAGACCACGTGGACATGCAGAACAAGGCAGAGGAAATAGCGGACTGCTTCATTTGCCTTTTCAATGTCGCTATCTGGTCAGGAATGGATGCGCAGGACTTGCTTGGTGCGATAGTCAACAAGGCTCAAATATATTCGGAGCGAATCGAGGATGAGGTTAAGAAGGTGCGACAATGATTCTTGTTGTCGAGGGGATGCAGAATTCCTACCTTGATTCGTTCGTGCGCAAGGTGTTAGGAAAGACCGAATGGCCTTTCTACAACTATGCACCAGAGTATGTGGACACGTATAATCAGTTTCGAGCGCCTGAAACTGCTTGGTATCATAGCAGGAACAATCTTGTTTGTTCCTTTGAGCAGAACAACACGAAAGATGTTGTGGTTTCCAATCTCTGCTTTGAGGTTGTGGCAAGCGGTATTGTGGAACGTTGTTGGAGTGCTATGACCACCATTAGACGCGCTGAGAGCCTATTTAAGCGCCTATCTGACATGGGTGCGGTACTTGTTCTATGCAATGGGAAAGATGCCCTTAAATCGGCTCCTAACGCTTCTGGTGATGCGGTGGTGGAGTACAAGACAAAGGTTGCTCTGTTCGACTTGCTGTATAGTCTTTGGCCGGGTGAGAAAAGGCAGACAAGCGTTTTCGAGTTCGACCACACCATTTACAATCTGAGAATTTAAATTTAAGGAAGGTAGCCAAATGTTCGACCTACACAGGCATGACGAGTTCTCAACGTTTGACGGGTTTGGAAACGCCTTGGAATTGGCGAAGCTTGCAAAGGAGTTGGGGTATCAGTCGCTTTGCACGACAAATCACGGGAACACCAACGGATTGATTCAGACGTACAACGCATGCAACCAAGTGGGGATAAAGCCTATTCTTGGTGTCGAGGGGTATTTCCTTCCAGTGCTCAAGGAAAAGCAGCGCGGTTACCACATGTGCATGATTGCTAAGGACTTGGTTGGGTACGGAAACATAAATCGCATGCAGTACGAGGGCGAGCAGCAGAAGTATTACAATCCGATTTGGACTTTCGAGACGCTTGAGAAGTATCACGACGGGTGCATTTGCACCACTGCATGTGTAGCTGGCTACCTTTCACAGGCTTTGTTGAGGAACGCACGACCACAGGCAAAGCGATTCCTTCTGAGACTCAAGGAAATATTCGGCGAGGATTTGTATGTGGAGATACAGCCCTACAAAATCACCGATGTTGGCGTGCAGGAACGTGTGAACAGGATGAGTTGGGAGCTTGCGAAGGAATGCGGTGTCGAATGCATTCTGACGAGCGATTCCCACAGGGGTAGGCGTGACGATTTCCCAACCTACATGGTCATGCATTCGGTTGCCAATCACAATTTCGAGGACATAGAGGGGACGTACAAGGAACGCTACATGCCACACCCAACGGAATTGAAGCGCCGATTCGTTGCCATGCATCGTAAGGACTTCAAGCACAAGGGACAGGCGCAGCGTTTCGCGGATAGGTGCTACCACAACCTTGATTTGATTGAGCAGCGGTGCGAGGACGGGTATCTAGAGGATTTGCCGTTGCTGTTGCCCAAGCTCCATGGCAAGGGCGAAAGCTCAATGCAGGTGCTAATCAAGAAGGTTCAGCAGGGCCTTAGAAGTCGTGGCGTGTACCAGAAGGAATATATCGAGCGCTGTAAGGAGGAATTGAAGGTAATCAAGTTCCATGGTTTCGAGGATTATTTTCTGATGGTCGCTGACTACACGGTTTGGGCCAAGGAAAACGGAATCGGAGTTGGGCCGGGCCGTGGCTCTGTGTGCAACTGCCTTGTTGCCTATGCCCTTTACATCACTGAGGTTGATTCTCTGTATTTCGGTTTGGACTTCCGTAGGTTCCTACGCATGGACAAAAGCTCTTTCCCCGATATCGACCTTGATTTCGTACCTTCACGCAGACATGACGTAATCCAATACATTTGCGACAAATACGAGGGCAAGGCCGCTAAGATTTGCTCCTATGGCCTGTATAAGGTCGATAACCTTCTGAACGACCTAGCCAAGGTCTGCATGGTCGGAAACTACGAGGTTGACGATAGGGGAAACGAAAAGTTCGTCGTTGACAAGCGAGAGCTGGCAGAGATAAAGCGTTTCGCCAACACGTGCATAAACGACGATGAGACTATAAACATGGAGCTTATTTCGGTCGCTCCACAGGCTAGGGAATGGAACAGGAAATACAACGATATCCTTGTGCATTTCTCTAAGCTGTATCGCAAGGTTCGATTCATCGGCACCCATGCGGCGGGTGTGGCTGTGACAGACGGCGATATATTGGACTATGTTGCCCTAAAGGTAAACTCAGATGGCAGCGTGCAGACCGCTTACGACTTGACAGACCTTGACTCAATTAACCTTGTGAAGTTCGATATCTTGGGACTTAAGACCATGGAATCAATCATGGACTTGCGTGAGTCCACAGGCGTTACCGTTGACTATCGTGAGGTGGTAAAGGACGAAAACATTTTCCGTGCGTTCCGTGAGGGTAACTGTGATGGTGTTTTCCAGTTTGAAAAGGCAACGGTGCGCGGAATATTGGAGTCCATCGGCTGTGATTGCTTTGACGATTTGTGCGCGGCAAACGCCATGAACCGTCCCGGGCCTTTGTCCCAACACATGCCAGAAATGTATGCAGCGAACAAGCAGGACACTACGGAAGCAGAGCAAAGCGCATACTGGCAGTACACGGCTAACACATACGGAACCATCGTTTACCAAGAGCAGGTAATGCAGATTTGCGTAAACCTTGGTGGCATGGAGTGGTCGGAAGCCGACGAGATAATGAAGCTCATGAAGCACACCGATGCTCAGGCTGGTGGTCAGGAGGTAGAGAAGCGCAGGAAGCGCAAGGCAGAGCTTGGGGAAAAGTTCATTTCCCATGCTATCGAGAACGGCATGGAGGAACGTGAAGCCAATGCGCTGTACGAAAACCTTTTCTCCTACACGTTCAACCAAGGCCACGCAACCGGGTATTCCCTTGTGTCCGTAGAGGAAATGTTTTACAAAATCTATTACCCAACCGACTATTGGTTTGCAAAGCTCAAGTATGCGCGTGACGCTTCCCAATACCGTCAGTTCTCAGAGCGTGCCGTTGCCGATGGTGCCGTGGTGTTCCTTCCTCATGTGAACTACTCCACAGAGGGTGCCAGAATCCGAATCGTGGAGGGCGAGAAAACCATTCAGCAGGGATTGCGCGAAATCAAGAACGTTGGCGAAAAGGCGGCACAGGCGATAGTGGAGGAAAGGAAGCGCGGTGGAATATTCACCAGCCTAGACAACTTCCTAGACCGATGCACCGGGAAGGGCATGAAGGTCAACAAGCGAACGGTAGAGGTGCTAAAGGAGCATGGGGCCTTGGAGTTCGACAAGAAGCGCTACATTACGCGAGTGACCAAGTACAACAGTACGCTACTTGCAAGCTCCATGCGCTGACGGAACGAATTCAGATTCTCACTTGCATTCTCAGACGGATTGGCTATAGTGGTTCTACCCCGTAAGTTTCCGATTAGGAAGGTGTGTGAAAAGTGAAAGCAAAGGTAACGATGGTGGTCGAGCGTGAGATTGGCGAGTTGCCCAAATCCTGTTCCGTGTGCCGTTTCGTGGACTTCTGTGATGGCATTGTGGCAGACATGACCAAGGCAGGAAATCAGTTCAAGGTGGCGTACACGCGCAAGTGTGCCAAGAACTGTCCGCTTGAGGTAGTAGAAACAACCGACTAAATTTAATTTTGGGAATCATGCCCTTCTGTGGTGTGGTTCCCTTTTCTGTCTTGAAAGGACGTAAAGGAAATGCCGCTTAACCAAATCGTGTCCTATGGTGTCATGTTCGTTGTTGGTTGCATGGTTGGATTCTCTGTGTGTTCATGCATCGTGTGCGCAGCCCTTGAAGCGCGTGGGGAGTTCGACAATGAGGAATAGGAGGGATTGGCAGTACACGCTTGCTGCATGGGCTATATTCATCGTTATGGTGCTCATGGTTCTTATTCCGTTCGCTATCGTGTGGGCGATACTTCCAGACTAGCGTTAGAAGCGTTCTAAGCCCTTCTGAGGGCTTGTAAGTGGCTGTGTGGGTTAGTAGTCGATTAGACAGAGAAAGGGGCCTTAGAATGGATTACGTGGCCTTGATTGAGAAGCTAGGTGAGATTGCGCAGTACGTTTGTCCCGTGTTGGATATCCTGTTCATCATGCTCATCGGTTGGGCGGTAATCAGCCTTGTGGTAGAGCAGGTGCAGGAGCGCGAGCGCATGAAGCGTGCGCACAGGCGGCATGAAATGTTCATGCGCGAGTACCACGCAAGGAGGAACCAGAATGGCCGCTAAGACCAACAAGGCAAAGATAATGGAGCTGTGCGCGAAGATAAACAAGCGCGAGGGCGAGGGAACGATTTATTCCCTAGGCTCAAAGCACGCGAACCTAAAGATTCCCCGTTGGAGCACAGGCATTGAGGACTTGGATGCAATCATAGGCGGTGGTATCCCGGAAGGTCGTGTGATTGAGGTTTTCGGGCCAGAGGGAAGCGGTAAGACTTCCCTTCTGTATCACCTTGCATCCCTGCATGACTTGGCTTTGGACATTCCCATTGAGGGAACGTTTGACGCAGAGCGTGCAAAAATATTTGGCAACCGTCCCAAGCAGCTCCTAATCTATCGTGCGCGTTTCGGCGAGGATGCTTTCAACAAGGCTTTGCAGTTCGCAAAGGCTGGTATTCCCCTGATTGGCATTGATTCCGTTCCTTCGCTTCTGCCAAAGGAGGACGTTGAGAAGGTGTACAAGTCCGCTGACAGGGACACGATAGAGGAACAGCGCATTGGTGGTACCGCACGCCTTATCAACAAATATTTGCCGCCAATAGAGGAAATCATAGAACACACAGGCACGACCTTAATATTCACCAATCAGGTGCGCGACAAGATGAACGCCATGCTCTTTGGCGAGAAAACCGACACTCCCGGTGGCCGCAAGTTAAAGCATGCCTGTAGTCTCAGGATTCAGGTTGCGCGTAGGGCATGGATTGAGGTGCCGAACAAAGACCCAAGGAACAGCGCGGCAAAGGAGAAGATAGGAATAATCATCAAATGCAAGGTGGTCAAATCCAAGGTTTCAAATCCTATGGGCGAGTGTGAGATTCCTTTGTTTTTCGACCGTGGCTTTGTGTCGTTCTCTGACCTAAAGGAAGTAAGGGCAGAGATAATGAAGCAGCGTAACGAGCAGTTCGGTCGTGGTCGCAAGGCAGCATCAGACGAGTGGGAAGATGAGGAATGATTTAATGTCACCTGATGTTCACTTGAAAGATGCATGGGACTTGTACGCTAAGGTCATGGACGAGATACTTAGCGAAATGGGCGTGAATGGTCAGGATTGGACACGCGAGGACTTGCACGACCTAGCACGCACAGGCTTTGCGGAGTTCCAAAAGATTTACGACGAATTCATTCTGTGGGTTATGTACGGCAATGACAAGAAAGCTCATACCATGGCTATGTTGAGGGCCATGAGGAACAAGAAAGGTAGGCGGTATTGATGGCTGGTTGCATTGGTGGCTTGGAGGATACGAGTCCTTTGGGAATCAAGCTCAGGAACACTCCCGCTTCTAGTTTCGATGGAATGGAAAAGCAATACGACAAGGTTAATCCAGACCATTACAAGCATCATGCCATGGAGTGCATAGATGAAATGCTTGCACTGTATGGGCCTGTGTATACGCTTGGGTTCTGCATTTGTTCGGCGCACAAGTACCGTTATCGTGCTGGCTACAAAGTTGGTGAGTGCGCGGAGATAGATTCTCAAAAATCTGATTGGTATGTTGCAAAAGCTAAGGCAATCCGTGACAAGTACGGAATAAACCAGTAATCAGCGAAAGTCCCTATGTTGGAAGGTGAAAATAAATGTTTGTGATAGACGTACCATATTTCTCAATACGACAAACATTTTTCAGTGGTCAGACGTTGTTATGGGAAAGGCATGACCGTAACGCAGACCATACCAGATACACCATCCAGCATGGGGACAAGCTCTTGGGTGTCGCACAGAAGGGCGATAGGCTGCTGCTGAATTGCACGGAAGATGAGTTCTTTGATGTGTGGTTCCAGTATTTCGACCTAGGCACCGACTACCAGAAGATAAATCGTAGCCTTATGGACTGTCAGGGATACATGCGAGAGTATGCGACGTATTCCAGCGGTGTCCATGTAATCAATCAGAATCCGCATGAAGCCATACTAACGGCTATCCTTCAATACTCACAGTACAGGTCGGAAGCAAAAAGACTTATGCGTTGGCTGTGCGAGAATTGCGGCGATGAAAGCAGGAAGCTTGTAAAGGGTTTGGGTTCCGTCAAATATTTTACCGTTCCCACAATCGAGCAACTAAGCTTTAAGCTCTGGCTTATCGGCGAAACCTTCTTGGATGTTGAGTTTCCCACAGACCAACAGGCGGCAGACGCTTGCACGATGGATTTGGTTTACAACTACGTTTGCGCATGCGCTGATGGGTATTTCAATCCCAATGATTTGCAGGAGCATTGGTCAGACCAACAGTTGCTTATGGACTTGCGCATGTGGGAATGGTTGCCAAACGAAAAAGTTAGAAAGCGCGTGATGCTGTATGGCTATGGTCGGAAGAACATTTTCCCAATCTCAAAGTTCATGGACGATAAATTAAAGAAGCATGCTCACATGGACGCTGACACATTCTGTGATTGGTATTTGCAGGACAGTGGGTATAAGGGGTATGCTAGTGCTTACGTGATGTACAAGTTGTTGAATCCAATCGAAAGGCAGGACAAATGGGTTTGGTAGACCAAATCAAGAAGGAAGCGCAGGACAAGCGCGTTAAGGTTCAGGATAACGATTGCAACGCTTTCGATGCCTTGCTGAATCAGGCTTTCTTTCTTGAGAAGGACATAGAGGAAGAAACGCGATTCCTCAAGATGGTAATGACCAGAGGTGCAGAGACGCAGGAACGCATAGGGTTGCACGCTTCCAACATGCTTGTTTCCGATAAGAAGTTCTGTCTACGCTCACAGGTGCTAAGTCTGATTTACCGCCAATTGCAGGGCGAGCAGATATCAGCCGGGTTGAAGCGAATATTCGAGGAAGGTAACGCGATTCACGAGAAGTGGCAAAGGCTTTTCATTCGTGCCGGGTGGTCACGTGCAGAGGATTTGGACTTCACGCAGTACAGCGAAGAATACATGATGAGTTACACCCCTGATATCATCTGTAGGATTCCGAAATTCTACGATGGCGAAATGGTGGGGGAAATCAAGTCTGTTAACACGTTTCAGTTCACGAGGATGGAGCGGCACCCTAGCGCATGGAAGCAATGCCAGTGGTACATGCACCTAGAGAAAATCAAAAAGGGTTTCGTTTTGTCCGAGGACAAGAACACGCAGGATTTCAAGGTAGAGCTTTACGATTACGAATATCCATTGGTTAAGCCTTTCGTTGAGCGTGCAAAGGGAATCGTTGAAGCCTACCATCGTGTGTTCGACGTTCACAAGATGCCCAAACGACCAGAGGACGCAAAGAGTCCGCAAAGCCTTAGGTGCAAGACGTGCGTTATGCGTGACGCATGTTGGAACATAAACAATGGCCGAATTCGTATTGAAGGATAAATTCAAATGGCAAAGCAAAAGGTAGAGCAGGTAATACCGCCAAAGAAGCGCTTCATGGATGGATTCAGGGACTTGTGCCACGCAAGGCATCAGTATCCCGTATGGGCTGACCTTTGGGAAATGTTCGCGTTGACCATAATGAATCCGCTCACAAAGCAGCTCTATTCGGAATCAGAGGAATTGCAAAAGGTCTGGCAGGAACGAGAGGACAGGTACCTTTCCATAATCAAGAAGTACAAGAAGGACGAGGTACAGACGATTACGGAAATGTTCGCCGCTCTGGTCGAGGAATTCCAAATCCATCCTTTCCAAGACTTCGCTGGTCAGATTTACATGGAGTTGGGAATCAGCAACAACAACGCTGGTCAGTTCTTCACGCCTTATTCGGTCTGTGGCCTTATGGCACAGGTGACGCAAGACCACGAAAGCATACGTCAAACAGTCAAGGACAAGGGTTGGTACTGCATGTACGACTGTGCATGTGGTGGCGGCGCAACCATGATTGCTGGCCTTGAGCAAGCCAATAACGAGTTCCACCGATTGAATTGGCGTAATCACGTGATGGTGAACGCCAACGACATAGACATTGTTTGCTGCTCCATGTGCTACGTGCAACTTTCCCTTATCGGCGTGGCCGCTATCGTTACATGCTCCAATGCCCTCATGCAGGGCGAGGTTAACTTTTACAAGGAGCCTGAGAAGGTTTGGTTTACTCCTGAATATTTCTCAGACGTTTGGGTTCAACGCAGATTCTGGCATGGGTACGACATGAACATGTGGGGAAACAAGTACGCTGGAATCCGTGGCCTGTTCAGGTCTTTGGAGGAACCATTGTCTAAGGCCGAGGAAGCGGATTCATCTGAGAGTGAAGATGATGAGTGGTCAGAGTATGACGATGAGGATTGGGAATAGGTCTGTAAGGCCATGAGAAGCCATTTAAGCCCTTCTGAGCTGTCACATGGGTATTTGTTCGTTTGCCTGTGTGTAACGTCTCAGAAGGGCTTATGTTCGTTCTAGGGGAGGTATCAGGAAATGGCTAAGTATTGTCCGATTAGGCTTGACCAAGTGCTGTATCAGGATTGCGTTGAGTGTCCAGACCAGAGGAAGTGCAAGCTTGCTAGGATGCCTAGGAGCGCCACAGGCCGTTGCGAGCGTTGCGGTAAGTTCGTTGATTTGACCTACAGGCAGCACGTATATCTGGTTAACGATTGCAATACGTTCGTTTCTGGTGGCTTTGGGTACGTGAAGCCGGGAGACAAGTATTATTTCGGCACACCTGCATCTGGTGACTCAGGAAAGACGTTTGGTTTCCATGACATTTTCCTTTGTCAGGATTGCCAACATGAGTTCACCAGTTGGCTACGTGACCCAAGGACACAGCAGTATCCAGAAATCAAGGTCGGGAAAGGGCCATACAATCAGGTCGTTATCGGCATTGACGAGTCATACCAGAGCACAGGCGTTTGCGTGGTGTGTGACGGAAAAATAAAGGTCGTGAAATCGTATTCCACTGGTGCTAGGAACCGCGATTCAAACATTCAGGCAATCTCATATCGTAGGATGCTGCATTACTGGTTGGATAACCTTTTGAGTGCGATTGAGCAGAAGCTTTGCCGTGACTACGAGTATCCAGAAAAATTAACTGAGGAACAGATAAAGAACGTCTGGAACGGCACGCCTATCCAGTATTACGGCAAGGCCATTGAGCCTAGGATTGTGGTTTGTTTCGAGCGTATAAGGACGTTCTCACAGGGCCATATTTCGGCAAACTACATGATTCGCACTGGTGGCCTTGTCGCTACGATTTTGGACGTGTGCTCAAGGCATGGCGTTGAGTGCTATTCGGTGGACACGAGGGCATGGAAAAAGGCTTTCTGTGGCACGAGCAAACCAGCTACGAAACGGAATCGCTATGGCGTTCCCGATGAGAAGTGGCCTACGGTTCAGGAATGCTTGAAGATGGGCCTTAAGTCCAAGATAGTCCGCTACTTGGATGAGCCAACCAAGAGGAAGCGTGGGATATTCGTTGCCAAGGATGGCCGTCAGGCGTACATAGACCACGATGCCTGTGATGCGGTTGGAATAGCCATGTGTGCCATAGAGCATCCCGAGAAGTTGCAGGGCGAGAGCAGGAAAGGAAATCTGGAATGGTAGGAATAAATTTAAATCCGTCAATCTGTGTGGCAATCGTTCAGTACGTAATCGTTGCCTTGTCGGTCAAGATTGCGCACGACACGAAACGCTCTGTCGATTGGTGGGTGGCGTTCAGTTGGGCAATGACGGCTACCCTGTGGCTGGTGCAGGGACTTAACAACCTTAGAATGGGGCTGTGAGGGCATGGGAGCGATTCTGAGGGCCTATGAAGCTGCTAAGGCAGTAGGGGAGCACCACAAGATTCCGTTCGCTCTGGCGGGTTCTCATTGGCTCACAGAGCCTAACGGCGATTTGGTGTTGAACAGCGACGGAACACCCCACACCTATTGGGATTGCAAGTTCGTCCTACAGACAACGTTGGACAGTGGTAGGTACATGCGTGACGGAATCCGCTACGTGATTGAGTTTTTCGGCGGTTACGATGGCGTGTGGCTGAGCAGAACGGAAAGCTTAGAGTCATTGTCCAAGCCCTTGAGTTGCCGATACTACGGTTTCAACGTGGGTGACTCCCCACACCAGCCCTTCTTTGGGTACGACTACCGTGGTCAGGAGTACACGTATGACGATGTTTGTGGAGATTACAAGGAATTTCGCCAACAGAACGCCTACAAGGAGATATCCGTTTGGGAGTGTTTCGACACTCAGATGCTATTAAATTTGGTAAATGGCAACTGGAATAAATTTCTTGGGAACCGAAACCACAGGCAGATAAAGCCTTGCAAGTCACATATTCGTATGGCAAAAGCAATCAAACAGCGATTGATAAAAACGCTCTTACATCATGAAGTGATTGAGAAAAAGGGTACGGAATACGTTATCCACTGGTCAAGGAAAGCCGATTTTGCGGTATTCGAGCACTACCATGCAATCCATTCGTTGCCGTATGACCCACAAAGGAACGCTGGAATTGTTCGTGTTCTCAAGGAAAACGCAAAAACCACCCCAAAAGTGACCTACAACTACGTAGGAATCCAACACAAAAACTATCCGATGAAGCGTAGGCCGACGCTTGAGGAATTGCGTAGGCTGATGGATTTGGATTCGTGCAAGAGTGTGCAAAGCCTGATGGTGCAAAACGGATTCACCGACACCTACAACTGAATTAAATTTTCCTTCCCGGGAGAGGGGAAGGGGGACTATAGGGGGTTAGGGTAAGGGTGTAAGGTAGCAATGTAGTAAAAGTAGCTAAACAAACAGAAAGCAAACAGACACATAGAAAAACAACTAGTGGTATTTGTGGTAAGAAAACAAACAGGAACAAAACAACCTTGCTTGTGGTGTAAGAACCAAACAGATTAATTGCTTGTGGTAGGAAAGTAACAGCAAACAGAAATAATTTTGCAGTGAAGTTCAAAAGTTCGTAAAGATTTAGCGCGGAAGTTTCCCAAGATTCTCGCTTGCATCGGTTGCGACACTCTGCTAAGATGGACTTGTCCAGCAAGCACCTATCCTATTTGGAGGTACCGACAATGAAGCAGACCAAATCCGACAATGGCTACAAGGTCGTAAGCTTCAACTCCCTTGGTGAGTTCTACGATTACATCACCACCACCGAAACCAATGCGGCATTCACCGATGCAAGGCTTTCGAGCTACGAGGGTAGCGAGGAATTCACCAAGACGGCAAGCTTTGAGGATGCCGTTAAATTGTTCCGTGAGGGATGGAGCGTTCAGGCACAGGATTTGACAATCCAGCTTGCCAAGGCTGAGAAAAAGGCACAGGCACAATCCGTGAATCGTCGGTGCTACGATGTTGCTGGTGGTTTCGTTTCGGTTCCCCGATACATTCAGGGTAAGCCCAACTGCATGATTCGCATGAAGAAGCAGCAAATCAAGCAGCGTGTGATTAACCTTTACAAATCCGTTGACTACACTGGTTCGACCAGTGCCGACACCATCATTGAGGAATCCGTAAAGGCCATGCAAATCATCAAGCGCGTTGAGTCCCTTGGTTATCGCGTGAACCTTTTCATCACAATGGGAATCCAGACCCACAACGGAACGTACAAGACAATCGTGAACATAAAAATCAAGGATGCTTCCGAAAAGCTCAACGTTTCCAAGCTTGCTTTTCCGCTTGCACATCCTTCCATGCTAAGGCGTTTGATGTTCCGCTTCATTGAGGTTTCCCCATTCACCAACACCAGAAAGTACAACTGGAATTATGGTTCGGTCGTTCATTCGCACACGATGCGTCAAGCGCTGATTTCCGAATCTGGTACGTACTTCCTTCCTAGCTTCATTTATTGCGACACGGCAAAAATCACAAGCCTTGACGATTTGGAGCAGTTCGGCGGCAACTTCGCAAAATAGGCCAGAAAATGCCAGAGTCCGAAAAATATTTTGTGTCAGAGCAAAAATTTTCGGATTCTGGCTTGTTTTTATTTTTGGGAAGCGTAATATAGTTGTTGTCAGGCAGACAAACCCAAGTGCCTAGGAGGGCAGCAAACATGACCGAGCGCACCAACACAATCACCGTCAAGACCAACACCAACCAGACCGTTTCCCTTTCCTACAAGAACGATTCCCTGCGTTCCGTGAACAACTTCACCATCGTTTCGTTCCGCAAGGGCGGCAAGGGCATTCAGGCCAAGGCAATGTTCGGCAACAGCACGACGGTTTACAACTACAACCAGAAAATCATGAAGCAGGGCAAGCGCGTGTATGTCCGCATGACTGGCATGAACATCTATTTCGACCTTGCCACTCTGGAAGTCACGGAAGCTATCAAGATGGTCGAGGTTTCTGGCAAGCGTCGCGGCAACAACGGCAACGCTTCCAAGCCCGAGAGCAAGCCCGAGGTTGACGGTGCAATCACCATCGAGCTTCCTTCCACTGCCGAGAACGTCAAGCCCGAGAACATCATCACCGAGGACAAGCCCGAGGATGGCCCGATTCGTCACGCTCAGTACGACACCATCAAGACCTGCCTTGAGTGCGGAATTCCCGTGTACCTTGGTGGCCCTGCTGGCGCTGGTAAGAACTACACGGTAGAGCAGATTGCCAAGGAGCTTGGTTGGGACTTCTATTTCGCCAACAGCGTGCAGGACGAATTCAAGCTGACCGGGTACAAGGATGCCAACAGCAACTACAACGAGACTGAGTTCTATCAGGCTTGCGTGAACGAGCGCGATTGCATTTTCTTCCTTGACGAAATCGACGCTTCCACTCCCGAGGTTCTTGTTCTTCTGAACGCTGCAATCGCCAACGGCTATTTCAACTTCCCGGTTGGTCGCGTTGAGTTCGACCACGTTCATTTCGTGGCCGCTGGCAACACCATGGGCAACGGTGCCGATGATATGTACACTGGCCGCATGAGCCTTGACGGTGCCACGCTTGACCGATTCGTTATGATTGAGTTCGACTATGACGAGCGCGTTGAGCTGAACCTTGCCAAGGGCAATCGTGAGCTGGTGGACTTCATGCACGCCATGCGCGAGACTTGCAACAACCTTGGCATCCGCGCGACGTTCTCTTATCGTGCAATCATCAGCGTCACCAAGCTTGAGGGTGCTGGTATGGACACGGCAACCATCATCAGGATTGCGGTTGTCAAGGGAATCGACAAGGACACCTTGCGCACCATTCGTCCCAACCTTTCCAACAAGTACACCCGCGCACTTCTCAAGCTGCAAGCGGCATAGCAGAGAATCAGGGAATGGGGTACCCAAGCGGTACCCCTTCCTTTGGTCTTAAATTTAAATCGGCAAGCGAAACGAAAAGGAGAAAAGGAAATGCCGAGAATAGATTTCGAGTCCCCAAGGTGGATGTATCAGGAACGTAGGCAGCATTTCAGCCACATAGAGCGTAGGGTGCTGAGTCTTGGATTCGTGGCCTATGTGCTAGGGCGTGCCGATGCCCTGCCAGATGGAACGTTCGATTACGAGCTGGCCGAACAGCTTGCGCAGATGATTTGGGATTCAGACGATTACAGCGAATCTGATTTCGAGCAATCCAAGTATTACTATTGCATGGATATATTCGATGGTAAGAACGTGGTGGAGTGCATAAATTCGCTAACGCCATTCGACAGGCGAAACATTGCTGGTATCGCAAACCACATAGTACAGGCATACGACCACATGCAGGAGATAAACTAAATGGCCATAAAGCAAAAGGAGCTGTACAACAAGCAGCACGCATTAAATAAATGCGTTGGGTTTGACTATGATTTGATTCCAATGGACGAGAAGCGCAAGCCCATAACGTTACGATTCAGCCTGTATGGTGACGATGTGAAGGGCAATCCTGTTTGGCGTGTCCAATGGCACAAGCTGGAATCCACAGGCTTTGACGATGTGCGCACGCTTGGCTATTCGCTCTGCTATGCAATGCCCATGGGGAACATGCCCTTGGTGATGGTGTGTGCCTATGGTCTGAGGATGCTTGCTGGTGCGTTTGCCGAAACCATACAGGACATGAGCGCACATGAGTACATGTGCTATGAGCTGACAAAGGACATGTGAGGAAAATATTTTTCCGTGACGAATATTGACCTGCATTTATTTTCCATGGTATATTTTGTCACGGTGGAGAAGGGGCCGCGCTATAAAGGGGTAATCGAGAATGGCTAAGAGAAGCGGCAAGTTTTACTACCAGAACGAACGCGAGGTGTTGGAGCGCCTTGGGTTGCGTCAGGTGCCGGGAAGCGGCAACGGTTGGGTTCAGAAGGAGGATGGGGAGTCAGAGGACATTCTCTGCCAACTGAAATCCACGGACGCGCAATCAATCAGGGTGCAGAAGTTGGACATTGAGAAGCTTGAGTATCACGCCATGGTTTCGCACAGGCTCCCGGTGTTCGCAATCAACTTCCTTTCCGACAACTCCACGTATCTGCTTGTAAGCCCTGAGAGCCTTTTGGAGGTGGCAGAATACTTGGAAACGGGTAACAAGCCACAATCGGTAGACGAGGGCCTTAGAATTGATTCTGTGGCTTCTCAAGGGCATCACAGGGTTATTGGGAGTGGCGCAGAAGCGCGTATTCAATTGGAGAACGAACGCAAAGCAAAATGGCAGAAGGGAAAGAGCGCGACATGAGCACGGAAAGGGAAATCAGCATCCGTCAGGTGGTCACGTACCAGAACCACAACAGGCGCAACAACGGTGCCGTGACCTTAAATTTAAATTCGGAGTATTCCGAGCTGGTACACACCATCGAGCTTCAACAGCTCTTGAGCCAAGACATTTACATCGTGGCGAAGGTGGCCGGGGAACGTGCCTACAAGTTGGGCTTGTTCAGGCTCAAGAAGTCCACCATCCTTGACGATGGCGAATCCAAGCTACAGTTCGAGGGCCTATCGGATTATGTGGAGGTTGACAACCTAAACCACTTGCCGCTAAAGTCTGACGATGTGCCGCAGTTCGTCGTTACCTACACGGCAACGGTCGAGATTGAGGACGATGAAGAAGAAGAATCGGAAAATTGGGAAGATGATGATTGGGGTGATGAGTGATGGCAGACGTTACTTACACCGAGCTTGCGAAGTGCAGGGCAACCAAGAACCGAAACGTCGTGATTTCGGGTTGTTCCAAGGGTGGTTACACGATTGCGCAGCAGCTCAGGGTAATCGAGGACGATAAGATTATCTCTGTGTTCATGAAGGGCGCTATCGTGTTCGAGAACCTTGAAGCCCTTAAGGGCCTACGTGATGCCCTGAACGACGCGATTGATTACGAGTCGGCTGATGAAGCCGAGGATTGGGACGAGGAATAAAAATAAATGCGTTTCCTCAGATTCCCGATTGTTTTTCTAGGTGTGGAGTGCTAGGATTTGTCCTAGCGTAAAGGCAATGTGGTAAGCGCGAGAAAAGGAGAAACCAAGATGGCAGCTTACACAGTCAAGGATTTCGTAGTTGCGATTCGTGAGAACGACACGGAAGCAATCGCCAACCTTGCATCCAAGTATCCCGTACCGTTCGCAAAGATTGCGGCGGCTGTGGCACTGGCACCCGATGCCATGGCAGACGTTGCGGAGCTTATCGGTGACGCGACCACTGGTATCAAGATGAACAACGCTGCAAAGGCCGTGTGGGGCGCTGAGGGCGCTTCTAAGCCCGCTATCGTTGAGGATGCGGACGAGGACACCGACGAGGACGAGAAGCCCGCCGAGACGGCTCCCAAGCGCCGTGGCCGTCCGCGCAAGGCGGCAGCTACCGAGGAAGCGGCAGAGAAGCCCGCACCCAAGCGCCGTGGCCGTCCCAAGAAGCAGCCCGAGCCTGTTGAGGAAGTCGAGGACACCGACGAGGGCGAGGACAACCCCTATGAGGGCATGAAGGCTCCCGAGCTGTACAAGACCTGCAAGCAGCGCGGCATTGACACCAAGCCACGCCAAAAGGCACAGGTGTACATCGACCTTCTGATGGCCGACGATGCAAAGGCCAATGACGATGATGATAATGACGATGAGGACGATTGGGACATTTAGCGTAAGCCTAGGTAATTAGGCTGAATTCCCGAGTTCGGAACCATCTGATTTATAAGGGCGAGGGCGCAGGGATGAAGCGAGTAGCTAACGTGGATTCCCTGCGTTACCCCTATTGAGAGGGCGCAAATTAAATTTAAATCGCAAAGGAAAACCAAAATGGCGCTGACACCTGAGAGGGTATTGAAAGCGGATTTCCGCAAGGATTCAGACAAGCAGGGAATCCAAAGGGCATTGAGGAACTTCAAATCGTGCCGAGACTATCCAATGGATGAGGATTTACCGTTCCAATCGGTTGAAAAACTCTTGTCAAGTATGATGCTCAAATATGCGATTGACCCACTGGACTTTTTCGCCGTAAAGCAGGATGGGAACGAATCGAACATAGTTTGGTCGTGCGGCATCAAAAAGCTTGACGGTCATTCTTGGTTAGGTACGGCATATGGCCTTACGCTGTATGAGGTCGTTTGCAAGGTTGTGTTGTTCCTGTTTCTCAACATCAAAAGCGGAGCAATAGGATTGAGGAATGAGACAACGCATTTACACTGACGGTGCTTGCACCAATGACAGGTTCGGTGGTTGGAGTGCAATCTTCTACACCCATAAGGGCGTTGTTATTTACGGTGGGAACGGGAGTGAGACAACCAACAACCGAATGGAACTTAGGGCGATAATTGAAGCCCTGAAAAGGATAGTTGACTACGATACGTGGTATTTCGGTAGGTACAACAAATACCCCGACATTAAGTATGAGATTTTCTCAGATAGCGCGTATTGCATCAACTGTATCTGCAATCGCTGGTACATCGAATGGCGCAACAACCATTGGAGAAACGCAAAAGGGGACGAAATCAAAAACCCGGACATGTGGGATGAGTGCGGAACGTTGATTGAGTACGTTCAGGATGCGGGAATCCCGGTAAGGTTCTTCAAGGTCAAGGGCCACAGTGGTAACCCTCAGAACGATTTGGCCGACATGGTTGCACGTTCTGAAAGTCTGAAAGCCAAAATGGGGCTAGGTTAGGGTGGTATTTCGTATGGATTCTACAGAGCAGTTAAATTCAAATTCCAATACAGGCGGTCAGAAGAAAATATTTCGTGCCATGGTGCGTGATGCCTATTTTTCCTTTCGTAGGTTCATGCGCAGGAATTGCAACAGTTTCGCCAACGTGATGGTTGTGGTGTGTCCGTTCCTGTTCCTCTGGTTGGGGATTGACGGAATGGCTAAGCGCGGGTACTTTGCGATAGGCGGCGAGTGGTTCCTAGGCTTGTTCTGGATTCTGACCATATGGGCTTTAAAGTCCTACGCAAGGCACGTTAACCGTGCCGACAACATGCCAGTCCCGGTGGAGCGATTCACGCGACTTGACACCGATGGTAGCTACTCAATGCAGCAAGACAGAATCTATGAGCTTGTGCTTTTCATGGGTGACTACGAGGATTGGCTAGAGCGGATGGGCCACAGGTTCTAACCCGCTTAAATTTAATTCGTTGCTTAACGGAATACGCCACTGTTCCGTATGGCATAGGGATTCCCAAGCGTCAGTATCCGGTTTGCTTGCTGTCTGTCAATCGTGCGCTTGGGAATCCCATTTTCTGTTTTGGCTGTGATGGGTGCTTGTGCTTGTGTCGATTGCCAAACCACAAGGGTGCTAGAGCAATCGTAAAAACAAGTCTTAGGCACCCTGCAAGGCTAAGGTTGGTCGAGTCTGGCATTTTCGGGGAGTGCAGGGATTCCCAACCTACAAGGCCGTGTTGCAAATCCTTCCTTTCGTTGAGACTGAACGCGCATGGTTGCCTTGTTGAAAAACTCCTTTCTTGCTTCGGTCTGATTGGGAACCTCCTTTCACTTGGCATACTCACACAGCACAGCAAATCATGGGTGCAAGCATCCACCACAGCTAAAATATTCCTTGCATTCCAGTGCAAAAGGCGTATCATTGTTCTTGACAGGCAAGTTTCCTACTTGGAAGGTGGCACAGGATGTACGGCACGGTAAGCAGTTGGAGCCATTTCACGCGCAAGCAAGCGAATATTATTTACGCTGCAATCAAGCGTGGTGACTTGGTGGTAAGGCGTGGATTCGCAAAGAAGCTCTATGGAATCGTTGAGCTGACCACGATGGACTACGAGGAATGCAAGTTCCGTTGCATGTGCGAGGAAGCCATTCCCTACATCATCAAGAACCAGTACAAGTACGCACAGGCGATTCTTGACGGGAAAGAGGTTTTCCGCAAGCTTTTCGTTGATTCGGTCGAGCAGTTCACGATTGAGAACGACGAGCAGCTTGAGCGTGTGGACAACATCTTTGCCGAGATTGGCGATACGGTGTGCTTCATCCATGCGCACGAGGTTCTTACCATCGGCACTGAGGATGAGCGTTGGCAGAACAGCCAGTATCGTGATTCCCTGTATGAGAAGTACGGTGAGGATTCCGACTGGTACGATATCGTGTTGGATGGTCAAGAATAAATTAAAATGGATTGGGGTGCCTACGGGTACCCCTTTCTGCGTTTAAGTGCCAAGCAAAAGGAGGGAAATTGAAAAGGCTAATGGATTACATGACCGATTCGGAAAAGTCTGAATTCAAACAGGCAAAGCGTCGATACAGTGAAGCTATACGTTCTGGCAATTCAAAGCAAATCATGGTTGCCGAATCCAATTTCACAGACGTTAGGGCTAGGCTGTTCGATACCTTGAGCATGCGTGTTGGAGTGGTCTAAATGCGTGTACTAGTTGCGTGCGAGGAATCACAGAATGTGACCACGGAGTTACGCAGGGGGGCATGAAGCCTATTCCTGTGATTTGCTACCCACGACCGGGAAGCATCCCGAATGGCACATACAAGCGGATGCTTTGGAAATTGTAAAATTTAATTGGGACATGGTAATCGCTTTCCCGCCTTGTACGCATTTGGCGGTAAGTGGTGCTGCATGGTTCGAGGAAAAGAAGCGGAATGGCAAGCAATACTCTGGTATTGGATTCTTTCTAGCCTTTACAGCTCTTGACCACATACCAAAGGTGGCGATTGAAAATCCTGTTGGCATAATGTCGAGCGTGTACCGCAAACCAGACCAGATAATCCAACCTTATTGGTTTGGTGACCCATACGAGAAGAAAACGTGTCTGTGGTTGAAGGGCTTGCAACCTTTGCAACCAACCAACATGGTCAAACCAGAGAAGCGAATCAAGACAGGCGAGAACGGTAGGACGATGGCAGAATGGTATGCAGACGCATGGAACTATCCACCTGCAATTCGTTCGATGATTCGCAGCAAGACGTTTCCGGGTATTGCTAAGGCCATGGCTACGCAATGGACTGATGAATGGTTGTGGCCTGAGTATCAGTAGGAAAATTTAAAGGTCGGTGATTTTGAATGAAGGTATTTATTTCCCAACCGATGAAGGACAGAACCTTTGATGAAATCGAGATTGAGCGCAACGTTATGATTCACGTAATCGGTTGCGTTTATCCTGATGAGGAAATCGAGGTAATTGATTCCCTGTTCTCAGATGAGGATGTGCCAGATGGTGAGACTGTCGGTGCTCTTTGGTTCCTAGGTGAGTCAATCAAGGCCATGGACAAGGCTGATTTGGTCGTTATGGCCGTTAACTGGCAGCATGCCAGAGGTTGCCAGATTGAGCATGAGATTGCGGTTGACTACGATAAGCGCGTGATTCCGTATTGGACGATTGAGCGCAAGTACCTTGAGCAACAGGCCAAGGAAAAAGGAAAGGAATTTGAGATTTCCTAAATTCGTGCTTGCAATCCTGTGCGAAAGGCGTAATATAGTTGGTGGCAAGCAAAGTTCCTTACTTAGGAGGTTCCAAAATGGCAACGACCAAGGTTACTATCGAGACGAGCGAAATTCTCAATGCTATTTCTATGCAGTTCTTCCAGAACCATGTTGCTGAGTATTCCAAGCTTTTGCGTGACCATGAATCTGCTAGTGGTCTTGCGAGTGCAGCACAAAAGCTTGATGAAGCTGGTTTTCAGGATGAGTCGGATGCAATCTATGCCGACTATGAGAAGCGTTCTTCTGAGGTTCATGAGCGTAAGATGGCTTTGGTTAAGAAGTTCTATTCTGAGAATTCCTATCTTTTTGAAGCTTGTGCAATCGGTCATATTCGCGCACAGAAGCATATGAGCAATCTTCTTACCAAGATGATGAACAAGCAGTAGTGTTCTAAGGCGCTGAGAGCGTTTCTAAGCGGTTGTGAGTGGGTGGCATGAGTAAATTGTCCACCCACTGAGTATAAGGGCCAGAAAGGGGCTTACAATGGCAGACAAGAGCAGGGAAATCATGGATGGGCTGTTGGACATGCTCAAGAACGGTGACGCTCATATCGTGGGCATCGGAATCCTTGAGGACTGTGGCGATTGTTGCGAGGATTGCGACGAATCCTGCATCAAGGAGGACAAGGAGCGTTTCAAAAAGCTGGTCGATGGCCTGTGCTGTGCGCTTCTGCATGACAACGATTCGGCGCTGTGCATCTTCCAGCAGTGGCGTGCCGATAAGTGCCGCCTTGATAATTCGTATGACCGTGAGCATGAGGGAAAGATTAGCGAGGACAAAGCCAAAGAGTTGCGTGAAGCGTGCCGAGGTGGGTTGGCTTCACTTGAGCGTGCTTTCAAGAATGCTCTGTTCGGTGAGTATTTCGACCTGCTAGACCCGATGCCTTTGGTCAACGATGATTTCAATGAGGTTATCCGTGCAAGGTTCCTCAAGAACTGGCAGATGATTGAGGACGAGAGTTAAATTTAAATCAGAGAGTTGGTGATACCATGGCCTTTGACATTTTCACGTATAGTGGCACCAAGGTAACGGTGGACGTTGACATTGAATCCGACGAAATCACGGATGCCGCAATCAACGTTTACTCAGGTGATGAGGTGTTGTGCATCGGTCGCAAGGGAAGTTCCCAAGCAGAGATTTACGATTCGGCTGTGCTTGCTGGTTCGTATCGTGAGTTTACTTTCTATGATGGTATGACCACGATAAAGCGCAATGGAGTGCTTGACAAGGTTTGGGACAATCCTGCATTCAGGATGCGTGAGAGGTCAGATTGGTATTGGAACGACTGAGGTAAGGCAATTCAAATGTTCGGCAAGGCACCTTTCGGGGTGCCTTTTGCTGTTTAAAGTTGGGGTGAATCAATGGCGCAACCTAGAGTTGGTTCACGTCTTTTGGAAAAGTGGGAGAGTGAGGATAATTTAATCCTTCTTGAGGGTTGGGCGCGTGATGGTTTCACGCAAATGGAAATCATCGAGAAGATGGGAATATCCAAGACGATTTTCTATGCCCTTAAGAAGCAATCTAAGGCCGTTAGAGACGCTTTGGCCGCTGGTTCCGAGGTAATAGACTACAAGGTAGAGAACGCGCTTCTAAAGGCCGCTCTAGGCTTCCAGAAAAAGGAAATCAAGACGGTTACGGTAATCAAGGGCGGCGTTGTGGTCGAGGAACGTGAGGAAGTCACGGAATCCATGCAAGCGCCTAACGTTTATGCGATTCAGAGTTGGTTGTATAATCGCAGACCTGATAAGTGGTGCAAGAATCCCGAGCAGCGAATTACGCTAGAGTCAGACGATACGGTTTCAATCGTGGTAACGAGAGCTGGCAATGACGAGACGGGAACCAGACCGGGCTTGGATGAGTCGGTCAATACATCGGTAACAGTCCGTGGAATGACGGACGATGAGAAAGAAGCGCAACGAAAGAAAAAGCGCAAGGCAAAAGATGAAGTGGTAGTTGACAAGGACAGCGTTGATTATTGGCCTGATGATTGGGAGGATGATTAACGTTGGTAATTGAAAAGAAGGTGGCACCTGCATTCGAGGATTTTATTTTCAATTGGGACTATGAGACATTCTTACTGGTCGGTGGTTATGGTTCTGGAAAATCCTATCAGGTGGCATTGAAGATAATCCTAAAGCTAATTGAGGAAAAGCGTACCTGTTTGGTAGTTCGTGAGGTGTTTGATACTCTGAACCTTTCGTGTTTCTCTTTGTTCATCGAAATCCTAGACGATTTGGGCTTGTACACGAGTGACCCAAGGGAGTTTCGCAGGGGTAGAAACAGGTGCAAGGTAACGAGTACGATGCACCCAATGGAAATCAAGTTCCACAACGGTTCAAAAATAGTATTTAAGGGCATGGACAAACCAGAGAAGGTCAAATCAATCAATGACGTTTCAATCGTATGGATGGAGGAAGCGTCAGAGATTAAGTATGAGGGTTTCAAAGAACTTCAAGGTCGTATCAGAACGCCAAAGGTGAGCATGCATTTTATTTTAAGCTGCAATCCTGTGAGTCGTGAGAATTGGATTTATCGGCACTTCTTTTCAAGGCTTGACGATAAGGGCCATGAGACTGTGATTGTCGATGAGAATAAATTTTACGACAAGGGCGTGCTGGTGCATGATGGCATCTATTACCACCACAGTACACCAGACAACAATCCGTGGCTCCCATGGCAGTACCTAAAGCGTCTGAACAAAATCAGGGAATACGATGTGCAGTTGTATCGTGTCGCACGTTGGGGCGAGTTTGGTGTTTCTGGTACTAGGGTGCTCCCACAATTGCGAGTGGCATCAAGGCCAGACGATTTCAGGCGGCAGGTAAAGCGCTTGGGGCCAGAGAACCAGTATTTCGGATTCGACTTTGGTTTTGAGGAATCCTATAACGCAGTGCTTTGTATGTCAGTAGATTTGGAGCGTGGTTACCTTTACGTGTGGGACGAAATTTATATGAACCACGTAACGGATGATGTGTTTAGCCAACTTCCAGAAATGCAGAAGCTAAGGAAGCGCATAGATAGCCTTAATTCGCAGGGCTACAGGAAAATAATCATTGCCGATAACGCAGACCCAAAGGCAATCCAATACTATCGGCAACAGGGATTCCAAATCAGGGCATGCAGGAACAAGTTTGCAGGTTCGCGTTTGTCCAACACACGTAAGATGAAGCGATTCCAAAGAATAATTGTTTCCCCGAAGTGCAAGAACACAATCAGGGAACTAAGGGACTTGACGTATTCCAAGGATTCCAAGGGAAATATAATTTACGACCAGTTCAACATAGACCCACATACATTCAGCGCAATGTGGTATGGGTTAGAGCAAGTGACAGTAGCAGACCTAAAGGATAGGCAGTTCTACAGCAGGTAACAAAAATATTTAGGGGTGTGGTAGGGATGGCAAATTATTACGACGATGATTATTTCGGTGACCACTATAGTACGAATGTTGATGCAGAAAATGCAACGGAAATTCAGCCTACTATTGACTACGTGGAAACTAAAATTAATTGGAAGCAAAAACTAAGCTCTAGGAAGTTTTGGGCGCTAGTTGTTGGCTTTGTTTCCCCGTTGCTTCTTGCATTTGGTGTGGGTGAAAATGTGGTAACCCAAGTGGCTGCAATAATTGCCGCTGGTGGTGCAGTGGTCGCATATTTGTTTGCAGAGGGAATGGTAGACGCAAATCGTACCGATACCCAAGCAAATATAATCGTTGGTGGTGGTGATGGTGCAGGAAAATAAGATTTCCGACACTGATGGTTGGCCTGTGATTCCATTGGATGAGCCAGAGGACGTTGTTTATGATGTGGGTACGATAAAGCCGGGTTACAATGACAAGGCAGATGTGCTAACTAGGGTGTTGCTTGTTGGGCTTGTAATTGCCTTGATTGTGTGCAGCTTCATCGGTGGCATGATTTACAGTCAGTTCAAGGTGGATGCAAAAGAGGAAAAATATTTCTCTGAGAACGTGCATGCTGTTGGTGGTGTGGAAAATGCTGGTGCAAATGCTGCTACCTACTCAGAGATAATCAACGCAAAGGCGAGCACAAGGTATTTCGTCCCCATGTACATGCAGTGGGATTCACAGTGGGCAAATGTCGAGTATGGTGCAGGTACGTTGTCCGATACTGGTTGTGGTTTGTGCTGTGGTGCAATGGCGGTGCAAATATTGACTGGTACCACATGCACGCCTGATGAGTTGGTGAGCCTATCCCATGGTGCTACGCTTTCCGATGGTGTGAACGACATAGACAAGACGGTTGATTTTATCCGCAACAGTTGGGGTGCAGAGACGAACATAAAAGCGTCTGAGGTAATCTATGAGCCTGATGCAATTGCGGAAATGGTTAACAACGATTGGATTGCCTTTGGTAGTTGCCATGGGTATTTCGGTGACATGGAAACCAGCGATTCAGGCCACATTGTTTTGATTTATGACGTTGACGAAAACGGGTTTTACATTCGTGACCCATATTGCATCACAAACAATCGGCAGTTCAGCTTTGAGGAATTCAACAGTGTTGCGTGGGATTTCTTTAGGTGCATGAAGGGAGAGCACGTTGTTAGACGGCATTGATATTTCCAACTGGCAAGAGGACATAAACCTAGAGGAAGTGGAGTTTGGCTTTTGCATCGTAAAGGCCACGGACGGAACACGATTTGTCGATAAGACCTTGCATACCTTCGCACGTCGAATATTCGCAATGGGCAAGCCCTTTGGTTTTTACCATTTCGCAAACAATCCCGAGCGTGGCGGTAGCGCAATCGAACAGGCGCGATATTTCGTTGATGCGTGCAAGGACTATTTCGGCAAGGGCATTCCCGTGCTTGATTGGGAGGATTCCGATTGGAAGTATGGCGGGCCTGTGCTTGAGCTTGGGCCTAGCTTTGCCTTTGAGTGGTTGCGCGAGGTGTACCGCCTTACTGGTGTGAAGCCATGGATTTATACGAGCAAATCCGTGTGCAACAGTTGGGATTGGTCAGAGGTTGCACAAGAGGGCTATGCTTTGTGGGGTGCTCAGTATGCGACCAACGACACGCTACTGGGCTATCAGGATAATCCGTGGCAGGATTCAGACCCTTGGGGTGCATGGGGCTACAACATCCCGATTTTCCAGTATGGTAGCGGTTGGGCAACAAATAGCAATTGTCCCGTTGACCTAGATAAATTTTACGGTGACACGAGCGCATGGCAGATGTACGTAGACGGTGATTCGCCACAGCCTGTTAGTGGTGTGAGTGCCGAGGATGTTCTAAACGTTGCGCGTTCGTATTTGGGTTGCAATGAGGACGATGGCAGTTTTAAGAAAATCATCGACCTGTACAACACAATCGTTCCGCTTCCCGTTGATTACAAGCTCCAATATTCCGATGAGTGGTGTGATGGTTTCGTTTCGGCTGTTGCGTGGCAAGCTGGTGCGTATGAGCTTATCGGTGCTGAATGCGGCGTGGAACGTCACGTTGAGATATTCAAGGAAAAGGGCATCTGGAATGAGGACGGTTCCATTGTCCCCAACGTTGGTGACATAATCGTTTTCAATTGGGATGATTCAACGCAGCCCAACGATGGTGACTCAGACCACATCGGATATGTCGAGACGGTTGAGAACGGTCAAATCGTTTGTATCGAGGGCAACATGCATGAGTGCGTGGGGCGTAGGTACATTGAGATTGGTTGGGGATACATTCGAGGATTCGCACAGCCCAAATATTCTGGTGGTGTTACCCCACAGCCCACGCCCACGCCTGTTGACCCAAAGAACAATCGTGACGGCGGCAAGCTTGACGTTGACGGTATCTGTGGTTGGAACACGACCATCGACATGCAGCACATCCTAGGCACCTATGAGGATGGCACTATCTCTGGTCAGAGCGCATATGCAGACCAATACGTTTGGGCGGTTGTGTCCCGTGAGTTCGGCTATGGTGGCTCCATGATGGTAAGGGCGCTGCAAAGGCTTGTGGGCGCTTCTGAGGACGGTTATTGGGGCAAAGAGACAAGTACACGCCTACAGCAATATCTCTGCTCTAAGGGCTATCAGGTGGCCGTAGACGGGTACTTTGGTACTGAGAGTGTTAGCGCGTTGCAGCGCTGCATAAACGATGGCAAGTTTGGAGGTGAGTAGCTATGGACGAGGAACAGCAGCAGATAAATTTAATGCAAGACGAGAGCGCAACCATTCGTGCGTACAATCGCGTTCCCTACAGCCTGATTAATCAGGAAATGCAGGGGTTGGCAAAGGACACGCTTGACGAGCTTACGCAGATTTGCCGCTACTACCAGATTTACAAGGATGGCGCACGCTTCTTTGTCGAGGGTTCCCATGGTGACTATGTTCCCGCAACTTTGCGGTACAAGATGGCCGCTTCCCTTGTGGACAAGGAAGCACGTTTCATGTTCGCGGAATCCCCAACGATTGTCATTGACCCAAAGGGTGACGTGGGCAAGGTTACGCAACAGGCACGCGACATGCTTACGGTTCATTCCGACATGGTTACGACAATCCTTGAGGAAAACAATTTCGAGGAACAGATAATCAAGGCGGCTAAGGATTGTTTCATCGGCAAGCGTTGCGCGGCTCTGATTAACTTCAATGAGGACGATGGTGTAACAATCACGTTCCTTCCGAGCACGCAATTCCTGTATGAGACGAAATTTAGCAATCCCAACGTAATCACAAAGTTTGTGGCGTTCATCGTAATCAAGGACACGCGAAATCTTGTGGACAAGCGAATATTCAAGAAGAAGTTCGAGCTTGTGAAGAATCCCGATGGTTCCGAAACCGTGTACCTTGAGGAACAGCTTTATGATGGTCGTGGTGCTCTGATTGAGGAAATCACGGAGCGTCAGGAATTGCTTATCCCCATGATTCCTGCTGTGGTGTTCATCAACGATGGCCTTACGGGTGAGGAAAAGGGCGAGTCGGAAATTGATTTGCTGTATGGGTACGAGCAGTGGTATTCAAAGCTTTCCAATGCCGATATCGACGCAGAGCGTAAGTCGATGAATTCAATCAAGTACGGTATCGACCTTGACCGCAATTCTACCAAGGGTTTGAGCACGGCACCGGGTAGCTTTTGGGATTTGGGTACTGACCAGAACCTAGACAAGCCAAGTCCGAAAATCGGCATGCTTGAGCCTAGTATGGGGTATTCCGATGCGCTTAAGACCAGCCTTGACCGAATCAAGACGGTTGCATATGAGCAAATCGACATGCCCAACGTTACGCTTGAGACAATGACGGGTGCCATTACGTCAGGCAAGGCGCTAAAGGCTATCTATTGGCCGCTTATCGTTCGCTGCAAAGAGAAAATGACGATGTGGGGGCCTAACTTCCGTCAGATGGTGAACATAATCATCCAAGGTGCCTACGTGTATCCCAAGACGGTGCAGAAATACATTTCAGAGCCTTTGGTTCCCGTGGACTATGAAATCAAGGTCGAGCAGAACACGCCACTACCAGAGGACGAGCTTGAGGAACGCCAACAGGATTTGTCCGAGGTGGATACTAACGTAATGTCCAAGCGTGCGTACATGAAGAAATGGCGTGGCCTTACCGACGATGAAGCGCAAGAGGAACTTGAGCAAATCGCATACGAGCGCCAAATTATCGAGGAAGCGAGTTTCAATGGCGGATTTGGTAACGGTGCTGGTGCAGATGGTGGTGAAGGTTCTTCTTTTGGTGGCGGTTCTGGCAGCTCTGGCGTGGGCTTTGGAGCAGGACAGGAAGAATCGACCACAGAGGGCGAGGAATCGCAAGAAACGCAGGAAGCCAACGAAACGCAGTAGGTAGGGTGAAATCATGGCGGTAAATATTTTGCGGTATCCCACTGATGCCGATTGGGAAAGGGCCTATGATTTCGCGTTGCGCACGATTGGCAGACGCTATGCAGGTGGGGGAGTGTCCGACAAGTGGAAGCAGAAGATTCTACGAGCAGGGCATTCCCCCATACGAACGCTGATGTTCACGATTGAAATGGTGGATATCCCCTATTATGTTTCGGTGCATTTCGTCCGTCATAAGTACGGCGTTGAGCATTATGTGCAATCGCAGCGCAATGACCGACAAGCGAATTACGACCGTACCAAGGCACCACAAGACGAGCCTGTAACGCACACCATGGACATTAACGCGCAGGAATTAATATTTATGGCTGGCATGCGGCTCTGTGGTCAGGCGTACCACACAACGCAGCTATGGATGCTTGAGATTGTCCATGAGGTGCTAAAGACGAATCCAGAGTTCAAGCCCTTCTTGGTTCCCAAGTGCCTACAGCGTGGCGGTGTGTGCAACGAGTTCGAGCCTTGTGGTATTAACGGTGTCTGTGGGGCTGATGTAAATGCCAAGGCAAAAATTATTCCTTGAGGACGCTGGTATCGCGCGTGACCGAATCACACGGCAGGAAATGCGGCGAATCGAAAAGCTGTACGAGGATTGGGCCAAGGAGATAGAGGAACGTGGCGAGTATTGGAGGTTGCGCGGCGATAGGTTCCAAGAGCGGTATTACAAGGAGTTGCGCAAGCAGTTGCAGGACAGTTCCAGTGCCGTTTCCCGTGCAATCTACACGAACATAAAATCATCCATGTTCGACGTTTCCGATTCGGTGATGGCGAGCAGTGCCAAGTGGTTTAAGGAAATGGGTTTCACTGGTTCCCACGTGTCAGGTGCCTTGTCGAATGTCGCAAGGCGCGAGGTCACGAACATTATCAACGGTCGAATCTATGACACTGGTTGGAGCCTTAGCGCACGCATTTGGGGCAACAACGACGAAATGATGAAAACGCTCTATGAGATTGTGGGCGGCGGCTATGCGCGTAACGAATCCATCTATGAGATTTCGCGTGAGCTTGCGCAGTACGTGAATCCAAAGCGTGCAAGGCCATGGAACCTAAAGATGGCTGATGGTCGGAAGATTTACCCAAAGCAGGTGGACTACAACGCGCAGAGGTTGGCAAGGACGCTAATTCAGCACGCCTACCAGCAGAGCGTGATTGACGTTTCTAAAATTAATCCGTTCGTGAAAAAGATTCGTTGGATTGCGAACGGTTCCCGTGTCTGTGAGATTTGCGCAGACCGTGACGGGGAGTTGTACGATTTGGACATGGTACCGCTAGACCACCCAAACGGCATGTGCGTCATGGAGCCTGTTGTTACGGCAACAGAGGACGAAATGAACGAGCGCTTGGCTGCTTGGGTGCATGGTGCCGAGGATGAGGAAATGGATACGGCAGCGGAATACTACGGATTTAGGTATGGTGATTAGCTGTGGGTATGACCCTAGGGGAACGCAAGGAATTGCACGATAGGTTGGCGGGTGCGGTTTATGGTGCCGTGGTCGGTGACCTTTTCCGAGAGGTAGACCAAGAGACTATGAAGCCTGTTTTCGCGGATGAGTTCGGCTATGACATGCGCGATTGCATCAGATACATGAGCGAGTACGGCAGCGGCAGCTATCCAGTCGTGGAGTACGAGGGCAAGCAGGTTACTGCCTTGCTTCCCGACATGCTCTTTTATCGCAGGTCGATGTTTCAGGCGGCGCTTGGCACCTTCTCAGGCCACAGCTACGAGCAGCCCTATATGGCGGCTTCTAAGGCGATTTACGACACTGTGTTTATGAAACAGGGCAGAACAACGTGGGAGCGCATAAACGTGGCTCAGAATGGCTCTAGTGGCCTTACAGGGCTATGTGATGTGTGGAATGAGTCGGTTGCTTTGGCACGTACCGCATACGCTTTCCCCGATGCCGTGATTCTCAGCAGGAACACCAAGGCCGATGGCTCTGTGGTCGGAATGCTTGCGGGTGCTATGTTCGGGCTTCACTCCATACCGGGCCGTTGGGTTTCGGCGGTGCCAGTGCAAATCAAGGGGATTCTTGGGAGTTTCATCAAGTCTTGCATGGACTACAATGGTGAGTAGTGCTATAATCGAAAGGAGCTGAAATCAATGGGAATGCCAATCAGCGCAAAGCTACGATGCGACGGATGCGGTAGCGAAGTGGTAGTGACCCAAGTTGCCCAACATTGGGGCATGTGCAACGGCAAGAAGCTATTGTTCACTGTGTACGAATGCAGCAATTGCGGTACATGGAACATCTGCCAGATAGACGATGCGGAGAGCATTAAATATTTGGGTAAAATTAAAAGGCTTTTGGCATTGCGTGCGAGTGGTAACTATACGAAAAATCAAGCTGGTGTGTACAACAGTGCTCAAAGGCGGCTTAATAAGCAGAGAAAATATTTAGTTAAGGCTTATGAGGGCAAGAAAATTGAATTTATCGACATTGAGCACGAGGTTTCACGAGGTTGGAAGGTGTGCGGAAATGTTGGTTAAGTGTGATTCTTGCGGTTTCGAGCACGAGTTGTCAGGGCCAGATGATATAAGGACGCAGCCATTTGAGTTTCGGGGGAAGAAATACGTAATTGATTTCCTTCTGTGTCCTAGTTGCAAGCACGTCGATATTGTCTGTATCAAGGACGCTAAATATTTTCGGCTTGCTAAGGAAGTGGAAAAGGCGAGAAAGCGAATTGCCAAGATGCACAAGATTGGCGCTAACAGCCAAAACTATGCACATGCGGTAAGGAGCGCATTCAAAAAGCAAGAGCGCTTGGGTAAGCACGTTGATGGGCTTAAAGCCAAGTTTCATGGTGTCTTTACCGTGGAAGATGCCGAATTGTCAGATGGTTCAATCACGGATTGTCTGGTCTACCATGAGACTGTTTAAATATTTGCATGGATTTTGTTTTAGGAGGAATCAGAATGGCTAACCAGAATAACGACAATGACGATAAGAAGCTTGAGGATGAGCAGAACGAGGGCAACAACGACGGCAACGATTCGGGAAACGATGGCGGCAACCAGAACCAGAATCAGGGACAGAACAACCCCAATAATGGGGGAAATAATTCTGGTAACAATGATTCGGGCAATGGCGGCAAGACGTTTTCTCAGGAGGACGTTTCGCGCATGATGGCTAAGGAGAAGCAGCAGGGCCGTAACGCTGTTTTTAACGAGCTTGGCATTAATCCCGACGATTCCAGTACCATTGCCCTTGTAAAGGCTTTCATGGCGGCTCAGAGCGCGGCTAACGATGATTCTGGCAACGATGCGGCAAACGATGCGGCAGTAAAGGCGGCAGAGCAGAGGGCGCGTGTTGCCGAAATGAAAGCGGATGCAATGAAAGCGGGTGTGAAAGCACAGTACGTCGATGATGCGGTGGATTTGGTTCTTGCACGTTACACCGACGATAACAACGATTTCAACAGCATCCTCAATGAGCTTAAGTCGAAGTATGGCATTTGGTTTGAGGAAACCGACGAGGACGATTCCAACAACGCTGGCAAGCGTGGGACTGGCTCAACGATTTCCAGCAAGCAGCAGGGCGGTACCAAAGGCAATGATTCGGAGGGCCTTGGAAAGCGTCTTGCGGGTTTGCGCAAACCAGCCACTAAGAAAAGCTCCTACTTTGGTTCGTAGTTAAATTTAATTTTGGAGGTATCCGATATGCTTAACAAGTCTGGTATCACTAAGACCACCTACGGTGCTCCCACGCAGATTCTTGCGAACGTGGAGCTACAGGCATCCATTGGTTGCATCGTTCCTCAGAGCCTTGTAGCTAATGCTGATGCTAACGGCAAGAAGATTGCCAAGGCTGGTACCCCTATCGTGGTTGACTTCTCTGACCGTCAGGCAGACGTTGCCGCCACTGTCGGGCCTACCCTTGGTGTCTTTACCGTGCAAATCACCACTGCCTTTGCAGCGGACGAGAAGATTACCATTGAGGGCGAGGATTATACTTGCGCTGCTGCTGAGGACGTGGACGCTAAGAAGTTCGCTGGTGCCAATGCCGCTGCTCAGGTCGCTTCTCTTCTCAAGATGGTGACCACTGACAAGTACAACGTTGCCGCTGTCTCTGGTGCGACTGACAAGATTGGCTTCACGCAAAAGACCGTTGACGTTTCCGACACCACCGGGCCTACCGTAACCAAGACTTCCAGCACTGGTGCGATTGGTTCCGTTACCAAGGTCGAGACTCCCGATGCTGGCACCACTGGCAATGCCGTGCTGCTGCATGACGTGGACGTTACCGCTGGCAAGGCGAACGGTACTGCTCTGTATTTTGGCATCGTCAATTACAACCGTCTTGACCCGGCTGTTCAGGCCATGGTCGTTCTTGGTGTCAACACTGTTGGTGCCGTGTCCTTCATCAAGGGCTAATTTAAATTTATCAGGATTTCGGAGGTAGATGATAATGACTATTTTTGACCTGCTTACCGCTCCCGAGATTACCGCATATTGGGAGGTGCTTACTCAGGACGAGCAGCCCTATCTTGGCGAGGAACTATTTCCTTCCGACAAGAAGCGTGGCCTTGATTTGAAGTGGCTCAAGGGTGCGCGTGGGCTTCCTGTTGTCCTCAACACGTCTGCATTCGACGTGCATGCAATTCCCCGTCCCCGTATCGGATTCGAGCGCCTTACCGCTCAGATGCCTTATTTCAAGGAATCCTACTACGTGGATGAGGAAATGCGGCAGGAGCTTAACATCGTTCTTGAGACTGGAAATCAGGCTTACATTGATTCGGTCATGAACCGTATCTTTGACGATGAGACTAACCTTCTGCGTGGTGCCGCTGCTGCACGTGAGCGCATGCGCATGATGGCGCTTTGCACTGGTGTTATCTCCATGGCTTCCAATGGTCAGGCTTTCAGCTATGACTATCAGGTTCCCGCAAACCACAAGGGCGAAGCTGCAACGTCTTGGAGTTCCACCAACACGGCTGACCCGCTTGAGGATATCCGTGTTGCCAAGGAACTTATTCAGGACGAGACGGGTGCCGTCATTACACGTGCCGTCTGCACTGGCAAGACTTGGCGTTACCTGCGTAACAACGAGAGCATCAAGAAGGCTATTTTCGTGCTTACCAATGGCGCTGGTGCGGTTTCCGACAATGCCCTTCGCACGTTCATCAAGGATGAGCTGGACATTGAGGTTGTCGTTTATGACAAGCGTTACAAGGACGAGAGCGGCAGCACTGTGAAGTATGTTCCCGATGATACTTTCGTGCTGTTCCCGTCTGGTGCTCTTGGCAAGACTTGGTTTGGCACCACTCCCGCTGAGTCTGACCTTATGAGCGGTTCCGCTGCTAACGTGTCCATCACGGACACTGGCGTTGCTGTTACCACGGCGCAGAAGGTTGACCCGGTTAACGTTGAGACTATCGTTTCCATGATTTGCCTACCTTCCTTTGAAATGGCAGACCAGATTTACATTCTGGACGTTATCAAGTCTGCTTAGCCTAGGCTTTGTCTGTCGGCTTACGGAAGGTCGAAAGGAGGGCAGGAAATGATTGAGATTACCAACGGCGTTAACCGAATCACAGTTACCAATGGTGCTTTCGAGACTATCTTTAAGCGTCAGGGCTTCTATCCGTACTTCGAGAATGAGGATGGTGATTCTTTCCAGTCCGTATTGACGGAAGATGAGATTTTCGCAAGCGAGCTAGAGGAAAAGCCAATTTCACAATGGAACAAGGATGAGGTTTCGCGTTACGCCACTATCAAGGACATTGACCTTGGTGGTACGAGGAATCTGAGAGAGCGCAAGGCGCGTATTCGCAGCTATTGGGACGAGCGTGATTCCCTTGATGTTGAGGGTGAGGGCGGTTCCGATGATGAGTGGGACGTTGATTAAATTTAAAGGAGGTGGTACGCATGGCCGGGAACATTGACGATTACAACAACTGGAATGACTTGCTGGTTGTCGGTAAACCGTCTGACCTACCACAGGGAATGACGTATGATGTGCTTAACCAGATTAAGCGTGAGGTGCGGGAAAATATTTGTCCTTACTTCACCAATCAGGATATCGCATATTATTACTTCAAGAACAACAAGGACGTGCGTGCCACCATCTACGAGCTTCTACTACTCAAGGCTGAGGATTCGACCATAGAGGTGACTGGTCTTAAGACCAGTGACACGAGTGCCTATTTCAGGCGTTTGGCATCCACCTATCGTGTTTACAATTCGGGGGTGTTGCCGAGTGATTAACTTGCGGTTTGAGAAATACAAACTGAACCGTGAGTTGGAGCACAGCGGTATAGACGTGGAATTCTACCGTCATGGCACTAACGAGTATGGGGAACCAATCACGGATTCTGAACCTTCCTTGGTTGGTTCCATTCGCTGCATCTATCATGAGGTGAGCGGCTACAGGTCAACAAGGCTTGAGAGAGTGGCTAATGAGTCCATGGTCGTTCGCAAGACGAAAGACCCACTGTTGCTTGCTAGGTATGAGGATGTGGAAGCCCTAGGGATAGCCATAGGAGACGTTGTAAGGCTTTCTGAGGGCTTCAAAGTGCTGGGATGGGTAAATGTCCAAGAGTGGGGCATCTACGCTGAAATCAGCTTAGAAAGGCTTGACGATGGGCAGCAGATATCGCTATGAGTCCAACTACCACGGCTCTGATTTGGAGAAGAATTTAGTTACGTTTGCGGCGCGTGTGGCGGCTGCTTGCGTTGCCAAAATGACAACATATGGTATCGAGATACGGGCCGATGCGCAGAAGAACAGGCCATGGACTGACCGAACGGGAATGGCTAAGGCAACGCTAAACACGGTCGTATCCCAACCAGACTCAAACACGATTCGCCTAACTTTGGCACATGGCGTGTGGTACGGGAAATATTTGGAGTATTCGCACGGCAAGCGATTTGCAATTGTCATGCCGACGTTGAAGAAATGGGAATCAAAGGTAATGCACGGCATGCAAGGCTTGTTCAATGCAATTGGTCGTAGGATGTGATTTTATGCCCATTGACCCAAGCACATTCGAGCCTACAGAGAGTAGGTGGGGCGATATATTTTCGCTGCTGAAATCAAAGGGCGTAAATGTAAAGTCCCCAACGACAAAGGTTGGTGTGGTAACGGAGCCTTTGGTTATCGTTCGTATGTCAGGCGTGATGCAGCACACGGAATATTCGACCGACGATTATAGCTATGAGTTGGTTATCTGTGTGCCTGAGTCCCAATACTCAAAGCTTGAGCCTTACGTTGTGCAAATCAGGGATTACATGAAAGAGCTGTATCCCATGGTGACCGACGATAGGAACGTAAGCACGAGCATGTTTGACGAGGATTTCAGGACGCATTACGTCACGGCGAGCTACACCAACCATCGTAAGTTCAACAATTATTAGGATTGGGGGTTTGTATGCCTAGCACGGTTTACAAGTCTAAGAACGAGATTCCGACTATCGACGTTGCCCTAGTGACGATTGAGGTGGTCGATAACTCTGGCCTTGAGCCTGTAACCTACGAATTTGGTTTCGACACTGCAAACCAAATCGAGACTGAGGTTCAGGTCGAGGAACAGGATGCGGTACGCCTTGTTGTGAAGGGCAAGTTGCGTGCGCAGAAGCCAAAGGAAGCAACCATCACGGGCGTTCAGATTACGTTGCACGATAACGTTTTCAATCCCGAGCTGGTCAAGATTCTACAGGGCGGTACGATTACCTATGATGGCACTACTGGTGCTCTTACTGGTTACACCCCGCCTGTTGCTGGTTCTGACGATAAGGGTACAAAGTTTACGCTGAACGCCTATTCCGCTCAGTACAATGCGGCTGGCACCATCGTTCAGTACGAAAAGACGGCGTTCCCGAATTGTCAGGGTGACCCGATTGCGTTCAACTCTGAGGATGGCGCTTTCCGTGCTCCCGAGTACGTGATTAACTCCATGCCCAACACTGGCGAAGCTCCTTACGCTGTTTCCTACGTGTCCACGCTTCCCACTCTGACTGACCCGGCTACCACCAACAGTTCTTCGAGTTCCAACACCGAGGGTGACGGTTAGGAACAAAAGTAGCGGCTAATATTTGCGATTAAATTTAATTTGAGAAAGGACTTCAAATCATGGCTGACATGTATCCACCTAGCGCACCACAGGCACAGCAACCGGGAATGCAGCCCACACCACTCAAGGTGCTTATGGGCTATGCCGATGGTGTTGTGGTTCAGCTTCCCGATTTCGGGGATGGTCAACCGTTCTACGCACGCCTACGCAGACCTTCAATGCTAAAGCTTGCATCTGAGGGCAAGATTCCCAATGCCCTTCTTGGTACCGCAAACAGCCTTTTCAGTGGTGGCGGTGACGAGCTGGACAACGACAACGAATCCATGCTTTCCAGCGTGTATGGTGTCTGTATCGAAATGGCTAAGGCCACGCTTCTTGAGCCTACGTATGACGAGGTTATCAGCACTGGCCTTATGTTCACTGACCAACAGCTTATGTTCCTGTTCAACTACACTCAGGGCGGCATAGAGGATTTGAAGTCCTTTCGTAGCGAGTGAGAGAATTCTAAACGTGCTTGGTTTGGCGCAAATGTATAACGTCAGGCCAAGCACTTTGTTGTTTATATCGGATGAGTACACGGCTTTTTGTTTCGATGAAGCGTGTGGGTTCATCCAAGCGAAAATATCTAATAAAGAAGAACCTAAATTCAAGAGAAAGGAAAGCGAGACTGGCATGCATTATTCCAGCTTCTCAGAGCTTGCTAAGCAAATAGAACGCAAACTTTAGCCTTTGGGGAGGTGAATATTAGAGCATGGCAGTTGATATGGGTACCGCTAAGGGGTATTTGGAAATTGATATTTCAGACTTTGTTAGCGGTATGGAAAAGGCACGCAGGGAAGCGGATACCACGGCGAGTGCCACGGAGAAAAGTTTTTCCGACAAAATGACGAGCGCTGGAAAGACGCTTGAATCCGCTGGTTCGACCATGGCGAGAACCTTCACGGTGCCTTTGGTGGCCGCTGGTGCCGCTGGCCTTAAAGTGGGTTCTGACTTTGAAGCTGGTATGTCGCAGGTCGCTGGTGTCCTTCAAATCACGGACAAGACAAGTAGCGAATTCCAGCGCTTGCGTGACACTGCGATTGACTTGGGTGCAAAGACCGCCTTTTCGTCTGGCGAGGTCGCGGACGCAATGACCGAAATGGCTAAGGCTGGTTGGGATTCAAGCCAAATCATTGACGGTATGGGCGGCGTTTTGGATGCTGCTGCTGCATCTGGCGAGGGCCTTGCAAGCGTTGCGACGATTTGCGCGGATGCCGTGACGGGCTTTGGTTTGGAAGCGAAGGATTCCACTAGGATTGCTGACCTTCTGGCACATGCTGCTAACGCTGGCACCATCGACATTAAGGACTTGGGAGAGACGTTTAAGTACGTTGCTCCTATGGCACAGTCCATGGGCTTGAGCATTGAGGACGTGACCACGGCTACAACGGCAATGTCCATGGCTGGAATCAAGGGTTCTCAGGCTGGCACTTCGCTTAGGCGCATGCTTACCAACCTTGTAAAGCCTAGTGACCAAGTGGCACAGGCAATGGACGAGCTTGGAATTAAAATCACGAATGATGATGGTTCCTTCAAGTCACTTGACGAAATCGTTGGAATATTGCGCAAGTCCTTTAGCGGGCTTACCGACGAGCAAAAGGCTTATTATGCAGCGACGATTGCTGGTGCAAATGGTCAGTCTGGTATGCTTGCGCTGTTAAATTTAAGTGAGGAAGAATATGCGGCGCTGAGTGAGGAAATGAAGAACTGTGGCGGCGAAGCCAAGCAGACCGCAGAAATCATGCAGGACAACTTGCAGAATCGTGTTGAGCAGTTGGGCGGCGCTTTGGAGTCGCTTGCAATCAGATTGTCTGATTTCGTTATCCCGTGGCTTACTAAGTTCGTGGAGAAGCTAACCAGCGTCGTAGAGTGGCTTACCAATCTCCCGGCACCGATACAACAGGCAATTCTAATCTTTGCTGGTCTGCTTGCGGCAATCGGGCCAGTGCTTATCATCATCGGCAAGCTGGTCACGGCCATAGGCACTATCTCTAAGGCCATAGGAGCGCTTAAGGCGGGCGAAGGTATCCTAGGTGGACTAATTACCGGGTTCAAGAACTTAGGCGGTATATCGGGCATCCTAGGGACTGTGAAGGGTGCTATAACAGGCTTTGGTTCCACTATCTCAACGATGTTCGGGCTTATGGCCGAGGGTAACGGAATCGTTGCAAGCCTTACCGCTGCATTCCCCGGCCTTGAGGGTGCGCTTACCGTCCTCACAGGGCCAATAGGAATCGTTATTGCGATTGTCGGAACGCTTGTGGCCGCTTTCATCCACTTGTGGAACACCAACGAGGAATTCCGTAACAAGATTACCGAGATTTGGAACACGATAGTTGAGAAGTTCCAAGGCGTGTTTAGCCGAATCGGTGAGATTCTTGGTGGTCTTGGTGGCCTTTTCGAGCAGTTCATTAATCTAATCGGGCCTTTGTGGGATGGCTTCTGCCAGTTGCTTGCACCTGTTTTCATCGGTGCTTTTGAGCTTATCGGCTCTGTTCTTGGTGGTCTGTTGGACGTTATCACGGGTATCTTGGATATATTCATTGGTCTGTTCACAGGCGATTGGGAACGGTGCTGGCAGGGCGTACAGGAAATATTCGGCGGCGTTTGGGAAGCAATCAGCGGAACGTTCCAAGCGGTGTGCGATACGCTGATGGGAATTGCGAATGTGATTCTTGGCTGGTTCGGCACTGACTGGAATACCATGTGGCAGGGAATCGGTGAGTTCTTCACCGGGCTTTGGCAAGGCATAGTCGATTTCTTCACTGGCCTTTGGGAGGGCGTTGTTACGTTCTTCACTGGTGCATGGGAAACCATAAGCGGAATCGTTCAGGGCGCATGGGACACGATTTGCAATATTATTTCGTTCGCGTTCCAGCTCATAGCTGAAATATTCAACATCGGATTCACGATTATCACGCTTCCATTCCAGTTCATTTGGGAGAATTGCAAGGGTATCGTAGAGACGGCGTGGAATGCCATAACAGGCTTTATCCAAGGCGCAATGGATACTATCAACAATATAATTCAGACCGTGTGGAATGCGATTTGGGGTTTCCTAGGGCCGATACTAGAGACGATAAAGAACGGTGTTAAGGGCGCGTGGGATTGGATTACTTCTACCACTAGCAGCATTTGGAACGGTATCAAGTCCACTTTGGGTACGATTTGGGACGGTATCAAAACGAATGTCGGCAATGCGCTTAACACGGTAAAGACGAACGTTAGCAATGCGTGGAACAATATCAAGTCAACTACTAGCAGCATTTGGAATGGCATAAAGTCAACCATGGGCAGCATTTGGGACGGTATCAAATCCAATGTCCAAAGCAAGGCAGAAGCCATAAAGTCGAATGTCTCAACTGCTTGGCACAATATCCAAAGCACTACGAGCAGCATTTTCAACAGTGTCAAGTCAACGGCAAGCTCAGTTTGGGAGGGAATCAAGAGCACCATTCAGAGCAAGATTGATGCTGCAAAGAACGTTGTGAAGGGTGGACTTGACGCGATTTCCAATTTCTTTAGAAGTGCTCATTTCCAGCTTCCGCATATCAAGCTTCCGCACTTTAGCATTTCTGGTCATTTCAGCCTTGACCCACCAAGCATTCCGCACATCAGCGTTTCTTGGTACAAAAAGGCAATGGAAAATGCCATGATTCTTGACAGTCCTACGATTTTCGGATTGTCCAAGGGCGGTGGCTTGCTTGGTGGCGGTGAAGCTGGCAGGGAAGTCATTGCGGGTGCCGATACCCTGATGCAGATGATTCAGGAAGCGATTCAGAATGTTGGCGGTGCAGGGCCTACGTCTGTGGGTGCTGGTACTGGTGACATAATCATCCCGGTTTACATCGGTCAGGAAACCATAGACACAATCGTTGTGCGAGCGAACGAGCGGAACAACTACAGGAATGGTGGGAGGTAAAATTTAAATGTCAGATAGAATTTATTTGTCAATAAATAACGTAGTCCTACCAGTGGAGCCTAACCGTGGGTATGATTTGGACTTGGGTGATTCGGAACAGGTAGTGGAAACGGAAGCGGGAACGTTCATCAGGAGCGTGTACCGCAACGGAATCCCTAGCATCAACGTTGGATTTTGGTGCGACTTGGAAATGCTTCAACAGATGCGTACCTTCAAGAATCAGACGAGCGTAACGGTTAGGTTCTTTGACCCGCTTGCAACTGCTGATAGTCAGGGCGATAGGCTTGTGACAGAATTGATGTATGTCACGGGCTACAAGGAAACATTGAAAGCTGATACCGCAGAGGGTGGTATCTGGTCGGTAAAATTCAAGTTGGAGGACTTGAGCTATGTATGAGGTTTCGGAAGCGTACATGCAAGCCATTTCCTCAGTGTCCTTTCGTGAGGACTTGATTGGTTCGGTTGGCAAAACTGCCTTTGGGACTGAAAATGTTCTCAATGGCAGTTTTGCCATTTCCAATCAGTGCTGTGGTAGCAGCTCTGTCGAAATCGGGCAGGTGTACATTGGAGAGTTGGATTGTACCTTTGTCGGTCTGAACATCCCTAGGAAGTCCTACAAGGGAATGGTAATAACGGCAAGGCACGGCATATGGATTGAGGAACAGCAAGCCTTTGAGTATGTGCCTTTGGGTGTGTACACGATTGATAAGGCTGAGTGGTCGCAAGCTGGAATAAATGTCACTGCTTACGACAATATGTCAAAGTTCGACAAGACGTTTGTGATTACCAGCACAAACGGATTCGTGTACGACTTCCTCAACTACTGTTGCCAAAAGTGCGGTGTCGAATTGGGCATGACAAAGGCAGAGATTGAGGATTTGCCCAACGGTAAGGAGAATTTCGACCTATACGAGGAAATCAACGATATCAAGACGTTTCGTGACTTCCTCAGTTGGATTGCGCAGACAACGGCAACGAACGCCTTTGTGGATAGGGACGGCTTGCTGTATCTAAGGCCATATGATGTTGAGTCGGTCGATACGATTGGCGTTACAAGGCGCTTGCGTTCTGGCAAGGTTTCGGACTTCCAGACGTACTACACGGGTATGTCGGTCGTTAACATCGAGCAGAAAACGACCAGCTATTACGCGATACTTCCCGACAATGGACTGACGTATAACTTGGGCCAGAATCCGCTATTGCAGTATGGCTTGGACGAGACAAAGACAAGGCAGCGCAGGGCGATTCTTGAGAGTTTGGGAGTTGGCATTTACACGCCTTGCAAGTTCAGCTTGGTACAGGCACCGATTTACGACCTCATGGATTGCATCACCATTGAGGGCGGCATTGTCGGCAATGACGAGCAGGAACTAACTTGCATTCTCAAGTACGATTGGAAGTATGGCGGCACGTATGCGTTTGAGTGCGTGGGCCAAGACCCAAGCCTAGCGAGCGTTCAGAGCAAGGTGGACAAAAATATTTCTGGTCTGCTTGAAGCTGTTCAGAACGACAACAGCACGTTCTATGTCTATGGTTTCGAGAACGCAGAGGAATATTCGATTGGTACGGAACCAGAAATGGTTACTAGAATCGACTTTGCGACGGTCGATACTTCCCGTGTCGTTTTCATCTATGAAGCGAATTGCGAGATAACCAGAGACGGTAACGTTGTAGCCGATTTGTACGTGGATTCCGATTTGGTAGACACGTTCACGATGTACTACGAGCGTGGCGCGGCAAACGTGATGTTCAGTTGGTTCTATGACCTTACGGCAGGGCTTAGGCACGAGCTTAAAATTTATCTGCATTTGGAATATTTCGAGTCTGACATTCGTAGGCACTACGCAGACTTGGGAACGCTCCATAACTACGTTGATGCTGTTGTTTTCTATATGTCGCGTCAGTCTGGAACATGGGCTTCTATTTCGGTTCTCACATGGAATGCCGTTGGTACGTACACTTGGAACGACATTTACTCAGACCAGTCAACTATTGGTCAGAACACGTGGGATGATGTGTTGGAGGGTGGACTTAAGATTAGTCCCTCAGAGATTCGCTATGAGACTGAACCGATAGACACAGGAACGGGCCTAATCAACATCGGCATTGCAAAGGTAAAGTCGGTTCTGTTCGGTCGTGGCCTTGCCGCTACTGACGTTTGGGACGGTACGATTAACGTTTCTGATTCCACAGAGATTGTCGAGGTTGTCAAGCCTACGGTGATTCCCGTTACTGATTTGGTCAACCTTGCGACGCACACGCCTATTCCAAACGTTCTGTCTGACACTTTGGTTAACGTTTCCATCCCGGTAATGACGATTCTTAACGTAATCAACGATATGGGCGTTAACGCAAGCGAGAAGTCGGAATCTGAGGACGGTACGCATGTTGTGGTTTATTGCGTGAACAGCAACTTTGAGTCTGACGTTATTTATTTCGACACAGACATTGTTAGCATCACGTTCAATACCACACAGAATAGCACGTTTGCTGTTTCCAACGACGGCGGTACTAGCTGGTTCATTTGGGACGGTGAGTATTTCGTGCAGCTTGCGAGTGGTGCCACGACTTATGGTGCTGCTGATGTGATGAGTAGTGTTCCCGCTGACAGTTGGAATGCGTTTGAGGTCAATGGAATCAAGTTCAAGTGGACTGAGGGTGACCCTGAGATTGTGGACACGATTGAGATTGTCAAGCTTTCGGACGAGGGCGAAGGAGAGTGATTGTAATGGCAGGTTTGGAACTACACGGACATACTAAGCTTGAGCTTTTCAACGCTGAGTCTGGAAAGCTTGAGGAATGCGTTGAGGACGATAACGAGCTTACTGGTGCGCTTGCAGAGATATTCCAAGGCATCGGCAGGTTTGGTGCTTCCGACTCAATGACGCAGAAGGTCGGTAGTGGTTATTGGACACGTGATGGTTATAGGCGTGAGTCATTCAGTTTGCGTCAGTGGTTCGGTGGTATGCTTTGTTTTGACAAGAACCAAGATAAAGACCATCCTTTCCCGTCTTACGATTCCGCAATCATTGCTAGTGGCGTTGATGGTCAGGCCAATATTGGTGCAAATGCAATTCGTGGTTCCTTTAACTCCATTGAGTCTGTGTTTGATTGGGAAGGCCACGAAATGAAGTTCGTGTATGATTTTGCGACTTCTCAGGGTAATGGGCGGATTGCAAGCATTTGTCTTACGCCTTATCTTGGTGGTTACATGAATCAAGGTCGTTCGCGTTCTCAGACGGGTGTTAGTGGGTTGCCTGTTGATGAGTGTTTCCAGCCTAATTATTACAGTCGTAGCGGTAGTGTTGCTGGTTCAAACGATGGAAGTAGTAATCCCGGTTATTGGCTTCCGATGTTCGGTTATGCAGCTAATGGTCTTTCATACTACACTGAACAGTGGGCAGAGTATGTAGAGTATGCTTCTTATTATCGTCCTACCGATAGTAATTATATGGGCAAAGGTGGAATTACAAAGCTTCTTGAGCTTGATGTGATAAACAATCGTGCTTTGGTTGCCAAGTTGGAACTTAGTTCAGGTAAGCTTTATGTGACATTCCAACGCTATACGATTGCAGCGGATGAGATTAATGTTTGGTTTGGGAATGGTGACCAAAGTTGGCCGCATGACGATTCGCCAACTATTGAGCTTGATGCATTGTATGACCATATTGGTTTTCAATATATGAGCTATGATTATGAGAATCGCATTCTTTATGTTGTGGCAGCTCCATTTGATATTCGTAACTATACGTCTTACAATTGGTCGGAATCTCAGAAAAATGCAGTAGAGGTTGCTTCAAATATTAAGGTGTATGGTATTCATGTTGACCCGACGATTTCAGACAATGTAGAGACTTTTACAGTTGACACGTACACGGTTCCGAATAATACGAATGTAAGGCTTCCGCTTGCAGCTTCTTTGCGTGCTAGTAACCAATTCAGAACTTTGCAATTCTTCTGCTATGATGGCTATATGTATGTGTTTGGGCCAATGTATAGTGATAATGTTAGTTGGACAACGGCAAAGAATTATACGATTTATAAGATTGAGCTTGCACATCCAACGAATGTGGTTCAGATTCAAACGAACATTACGAATTTTGCACCTATTTACGCTGTGGTTCTTGACGCGCATGATGGTAGGATTTGGCTTAATTTTGGCGGTAACGCAGTGCGTGTGCTCAATACATACACCAATGAGCTTTATGCTTATGAGGAACTTTTGCACTATGATTGGCAAAACTATGCAGTGGTTCCGATTCGTGGTAGCAATGCCTTTGCTTGCGAGAATGGGCATCTAATAGGTGTTCGTCCTAATGTCCTAATGACGGTTAACAATATCACGCCTGTAACAAAGACGGCAGCACAGACGATGAAGATTAGTTATACAATCAGTGGCTAGTAAGGAGTAATGGAGAATGGCAACCCAAACGACAAACTACGATTTGACCAAACCTGCTGGTGACGATTTGGCACAGATTTCCGTTTTGAACGGAAATTTTGACATTATCGACGGCCAGATGAAGTCAAACAACGATTTGGCAGCAGAAGCCAAGCAGATTGCACAAGGCAAGCAAGACCCGATTACCGTTGACGATGTGCCTACTTATGGCAGCACCAATCCTGTTCAGTCTGGCGGTGTGTATGCCGCCTTGGGTGAGAAGCAGGACGAGCTTTCGGCAGGTGCTAACATCAACATTGATGGTAATAATGAGATTAGTGCAAGCCATTACGATGTTCAGACTTTGGCAGACACGACAAGTGCGGCAACGGCTGGCAGCGCTTCACAGATTACGATGGTCGATTCCGTCACACGTGATGATGAGGGCCATGTAAAGAAAATCAACACCAAGACTGTAACCTTCCCCACGATTGATTCAGCTCTTGACGATACGAGTAATAACCTTGTGAAGAACGGTGTTGTTTCCGCTGCTATCCGTGACTTGCAGCAGCTTACAGGCTTTGATACCGATGATGTTGTGGGCGTGTGCATTGACTTTGAGAATAAGACTTTCACACGCCTTGCAAATGCCGTTGGGCTTTCCGCTGGTGACGATTTCGACCAGTTCATTCCTTTTGGTGGTCGTAGGCGTTGTAACCTTTCCGATGCTGGTGCGGTGAATAAATATTATGGTGATACTGGCTATGCCGAGGATGGTTCACAAGGTCAGGTCATGGTGTGGCAACCAAAGTTCTATTACAAGGTTGTCCCTCTAAAGATGGTCAAGAACACCGACACGGCAGGTGCAAAGGGCTACAAGCTACGCAAGGCAAACTATTTCATTTCTGGTTCTCCACATGTGGGATTCAAGCTGCATCCTGCATTTATCAAGCCTGATGGCACGGAGCGTGACGGCTATTTCATCGGTGCCTATGAAGCTTGCATCTATGACGTTTCGGCAAGCACGTACATCATGGACGATTCGCAGGTCATGGACAACGCTAACGACAAGCTCAGTTCCATTGCTGGTAATCGTCCCATTTCTGGTCTGTCTCAGGACTTTACGCGAGTCAAGGCAGAGCAGATGGCACAGAATCGCGGCAGCAAGTGGCACGGCATGTACACTCAGATTGCAATGGCTGAGTTCCTTCTGATGTTCGTTGAGGGCGCTGGTAACCTGCAAACCGTTTTCGGTCAGGGTGTCACGGGAATCACCGACAACAGCTCTTACAGTTGTGCTTCTTACACTGGTAGCACGGCAGGATTTGGTAACAAGTCTGGTGTTGCGGCAAGTACGAACGATTATACTGGTACGGCACAGACGGCAGCAAACAAGGTCGCGTTTAGCTATCGTGGTGTTGAGAACGAGTACGGCAACATCTGGAAGTTTGTCTATGGCATGAACATTTGGGGCAATGGCACCATGGGTGGCGGCGAGCCTTATGTTTGCGACAATCCAGCAAACTTCGCAGAGAGTCAGAACAGCGGTAATTATGAGGGTGCTGGTTTCACTGTTGCCAATGCTGATGGTTGGATTAAGGCATTTGCCTATCCTGATTCTGGTAAGGAAGCGTTCGATTGGATGCTGATGCCGAATGAGGTAGGCAGCGGTGCAGATTCCAATTTGCCTATTGGTGATTATTTCTACAAGACCGCTAACCTTAATGGATACCGCATTGCTCCGCTTGGCGCGGCTTGGGTTAGTGGCTTGATGGCCGGGTTGTATTGGGCTTTGAATTATGGTGTCGGGGCTCGTTATCGGGATATTTCGGCGCGGCTTGTTTTCGCGGATTAAGGTATCCGCACAGAAGGGAATTTAATTTAAATGAATATAGTAGGTTATACGTCCTTGAGTGTTGAACGATTATTAAAAATGATTGCTCAACTTGGCACGAATTGGAATAATGGCTTGAAAGCCGGGTTGTATTGGAATTTGAATAATGGTGTCAGGAATCGTAATCGGAATATTTCAGCACGGCTTGTATATGGATTGTCCCTATCCTTTCAAGTGGCTTGCCATTTAGCTAAGGGTGTGGGTAGAGTTGTGGACGGTGACCTTGCCCCTTGGCAAAACATAGAAATGCTGTCAGGTAGCGGGTGCAACAAGGCAGCAGCCATCCCCATTTAGGGCAGATGCGATTAGCGATACAAAATGTAATGTCCTTTATGGGCCTTTGGTAGACCCGCGCAGTGTTAGTAGGTTGCAGGTTGCGAAATGCGATTTAGTGCAATTCAAACGCTCTGTGGAATCCATACAATTAGGAGGGCTTTGGGTTTGGTAAAGAGATATGGGAATCTGTACAATTCTGTGTACGATATGCAAAACCTAGAGCTTGCGCATAAACACGCAAAGAAGGGAAAGGGTTGGTACAGGGAAGTAAAGCAGCTAGAGAGGAATTTGAAGGGTGGCTTGCGCGTGATACGGCACTTGCTGTTGAGCCACGATTACAAGACTTCTGATTACGAAATGTTCCTAAAGCAAGAGGGCGATAAGGTACGAAAGATTTACAAGTTGCCCTATTTCCCTGATAGGGTGGTTCAGTGGGCTTTGATGCAGGTTGTAAGTCCGTATATTGAGAAGCACCTTATCAGGGACACTTACAGCGCTATTCCCAATCGTGGCATACATGATGGTCTGAGAAGGGTTCAGAAGGTCATGTATACGAAACAGGATGAATGTAGGTTTTGCTGGAAGTTTGATGTTCGGCATTATTACCAGAGAATCGTGCATGAAATATTGTTCGCTCAATATTGCAGGATGTTCAAAGACGTGGATTTGCTTTGGTTGATTTATGAGATTATCGGCAGCATAAACACGATTGACCAAGAGGACATAGAGGAAATGCAAGCGCGTGGCCTTGAGGTGAATCTTGCCTGTGGTGTTCCGATTGGAAATTATTTCAGCCAATGGAGCGGAAATTTTTATCTAAGTCCATTTGACCATTGGATAAAGGAGAAGATGGGCGTAAAGCATTTCTATCGTTACATGGACGATGGTGTTGTGTTTCACAATGATAAGGATTATTTGCACGAGTTGAAGGACAAGAGCAGCGAATTTATTTGGAATGAGCTGAGGTTGAACTTTAAGGACAACTGGCAGATATTCCCAACCTACGTTCGTGGTGTCGATTATTTGGGGTACCGAATATTTGATAATTACACGCTGTTGCGAAAGAAAACAACAAAGAACATAAAGCAGAGTTGCAAACGTATCGGTACGAAAGTGAGGAATGGCAACCTTATGAGCTATTCCGATTTCTGTAGTCTCAACTCCCATATGGGATGGGTTGAGAGTGGCGATTGCTTTAGGTTTGGTGGTAAGTATCTGATGCCGTTGGCTGACGATGCTTGCCGATTCTACATGGATGAGATTTGGGCAGGTGATTACAGATGAAAGAGTGGGGCGTAACCATTTCCGACGAACGGCCAGAGGGTGTGCAGATTACGGAACTTAAGGTGTTCACCAATTCCGATATCCAAGAGGTTAGCGTTGAGCAAGAGGATGGTTCCTACAAGCGTGAGTACCATTTCATTCAGACCGAATACGACAAGGACGAGTACATTAACCTTCTGACCGCACAGGTTCAGGAAACGCAGGATGGTTTGGTAGAGCTTGCCGATTTGGTTCTTGGGTAAAGGTAGGTGTTGGAAATGGCAATGGTTTATTATCGCAAAATGACCCGTGGTGACGGTTACAAGATTACTCAGGTTCCCGAGCGTTGGCGTACTGAGGTGGTCGAGATTTTGCACGCCAACGGTTACGTAATCAATTCTGACGGTACCGCTTCAAAGGTGCCAACAGACGAGTAGGAGCAGCAATGGACGAGCGCAACAAGGAAGCGGATAAGAAGATAGTCGATTTCGTGTATTGGGCCTTGACTGGTCTGTTGGTTTTGGCGGTTACCTACGCAGCAGGGCCACAAGAGGAAATGAAGCTTGTGCTTTATGGAATCCTGCTACTTATTGCGCTTTTCATCTGGTGGGCGCGTGGTGCGGTTACAAGGCGCAAGGAAGCGGCAACAAAGGCAGACGAGCACCAAGAGGAAATGATTACTGAGATACGCGAGGGATTCAAAGGGCTTTCAAAACGTGTTGACAACTTGCAGGATGCGCAGAGTAGCACCATGCGAACGCAGCTAATCCATTATGCGGAAAAATATTTTGAGCGTGGCTGGTTCACTCCCGAGGAACATGAGAGTTGGCATGACATGCATGAGCGGTACACTAAAATCGTTGGCGAGAATGGGTTTATCGACTCATATAAGCGTAAGTTGGATTTGTTGCCAGAGCGCGAGTTGGAGTCGGTGATTGCCGAGTATCAAGAGCAGAAGAAAAATATTTCTGGTGTGGTCTAAAATATTTCCCAAAGTTCTTTGAAATTGGGGCTTGCAATCCGCTGGCGTTCGTGTAGTATAGTTGTCAGAGGGAACAGAGGGTTCCCCGGAGTAGCCTAGGAGGGCATCATGGAGTACACGGTTGACAACGGCGTTAAGTTCGCAAAGCTTTCTGCAAAGCAGTATGGTCAACTCCTTTCCCTTGGTATCGGTGACATGTTCATTCGCAAGGCCGAAATCGTAGAGGTTCGTCATACGTTGGAGCTTATGGACAAGGATGCCGAGGAACTTCAAGCTATCCGCAACAGCGTGGTAAGGTATTTTGGTAGGCTTTCCAGCGAAGCACGCGAAATGCGCGACGTGCAGCTTTTCAACGACGTACACAACACCATGAGCGGTGTTACCGCTGTTATCGACCAGATGATTTACTGCTAGGTTTTCTTGGGGTGCTGGTTCCGATTTGGAGCTGGCACCCCTTTAGTGTTCGATTAGAGAGGATGTATCTATGCAGGATACGGCTAGGAGCGATTCTAAGCCGATTTCAGGCCATGTTGAGGACAATCGGGGTAAATATATCGACACATGCCCAATCGGTACCGTAGTGGCCTTTAGAATCGCTGAGAAGGTAAAGAGCGCTGAGATTGTGAAGCGCAACAGGCAGCACAGGCGGCTCAAGGTGCGCACTGCCTATGGTAAGGAGTTCGTCATTGACTATGAGGACGTGGTTTGGGTTAAGTTGAATAACCGTTGGCCGCGCGGAGTTTACAATTTGTTGAAAGGAATTACCGAAGATGGCACCGAACAGGAACAGCAAATCGAAAACGAGGATAACTAACGACCACAGTGCGGGTGTGCTTGCGTTCGAGTTCTTCAAGGATATTCAGGCGTTCCAGAAGAAAAAGGATTCCTTTGAGAAGCACAAGAAGAAAATCTATGAGCTGTTCGAGGAATATTTTCAGGCGTGTGGAACAAAGAAGATGGTGTATCAGAATCCAGAGGACGATAGCCTTTTGGGTGGTACCGTTACCGTTGTCCGTGTGCAAAAGACGAACATCGTCTGGAATATCGACAAGCTCAGGAAGCAGCTAGGAAAGAAGCTTTTCGGTAAGGTGTCGGTGAAGGAATATCAGATTATCGACATGCCGGGTTTGGTCGAATATCTTAAGTCCTGTGGCGTTGACCCAAACAAGTTTAAGCAGTACCTAAACGTTTCGGTTTCGGTGGATGATTCGGAGATTGACCGACTTTCGGAAATCGGCGAGATTACCGCAAAGGACATTGAGGGCTGCTACAAGGTGACAAAGGCAAAGCCTTACTTCAAATTCTCCTACAAGGCGAGCGGTGATGAATGACGGTGAGAAGCTTGCAAGGGTGTTGATGCATTACCGCCTAATCACCGACACTTACAGCTTGCAGTACAAAATCGTTTGTCCCTTCCACGCTGACCAGAATCCAAGCATGTTGGTTGATTTGTCCGATGGTCGTTGGTTCTGTTTCGGGTGTCAGAAGTCAGGTGATGCTCAGGGATTCGTAAGGCTGATGGAGCAGCAGTACCATGGGCTGAACGATTTGCAAGCCTACAAGCGGTATCAGAAAATATTGAGCAGCACGGAATATTCGGACATAAAGATTACGACGGCAACCAAGAGGGAAAGGAAAAGGCACAATGCGCAACTGTATGCGGAAGCCTATGATTTCTACCATGGTTTGTCTCAGGTCGATTGGACACGCGAGGATTTGCCAGAGTACATGCACGATTGCAGGGAATACATGCTACAGCGTGGATTCACGGCAGAGCAGTTGAATTCCTGTGGGTGCAGGTACACGTACCAGAGGAACTACGAATTGATTTTTCCGATGTATGATAATGGCAAGTTCCGTGGTTGGGTAAGCAGAACGAGGATTCCAGAAGTTGCGGAGAAAAGAAAATATTTGTACAACGAGGGATTCAGGCGAGCAACAACGGTGGTGGGCGAGTATCGGAATTGCAGTACCGTTTACATTGTGGAAGGGTACATGGACAGGCTAAAGCTTGTGCAGTTTGGAATACCAAATGCCGTTGCGATACTTGGTTGGAAAGCTTCAAACCAGCAGATACAGCGCTTGCAAGCACAGGGCATAAGGCACGTCATAAGCGCTTTGGACAATGACGATTGTGGGAGAAGGGGTACAGAGTGGCTACGTAAGCATTTCGTTGTTACAAGGTTCCGATATTTGAAGGGGATAAAAGACCCCGGTGATTTCACAGCGGAAACCTTTAGTCGTATGAATGGCCGTACATTGCATGAGTACAAGCAGAATGACCATGCAGAGTTGAAAGGAAATTAAATTATGGGCCTGATTGACAAGATGAAGCAGGACATTGCCAAGAGTGGCGGCAATCGCGGTAAGCTGATTTACGTTCGTCCTGATTCCAAGGTGCGCGTTCGTTTCCTCACTGATATGGACGATGGCTTTGAGGTGACCTTCCATGACTCCTATGCCAAGGGCGTTAACGTTCCGTGCCAAGAGCAGTACGGTCGTAATTGCCCCTACTGTGATGATGAG
>Ga0310786_10000619_pt1 | contig 57149 bp, 93 predicted proteins | sample AusTroGonzalo_MG_FD_203881 | JGI IMG/M metagenome (GOLD analysis project Ga0310786, IMG submission 203881) | Bovine rumen microbial communities from tropical cattle in Woodstock, Queensland, Australia - Gonzalo_03 (v2) (version 2) | ecosystem: Host-associated > Mammals > Digestive system >...
TAATGGCAAGTTTAAAAAAATACATAAAAGTTGGAGAGTATTGTCCTGTTCCTGCAAGCATACTAAAGATTTACGACGAAGGAAAGGCTAAACTGAATAAGTATATAACAAGCGATTATGAAACGCTGATGGGAATATTGACGTTCATGTTGCAAAAGTCAGATGTTGCATTAGAAGTGGACTATTACAGAAAATGGATCTCAAATATTCCAGAAATCAGTAGGAAACAGGTATCGTGCAGAGTTATAGAGAACCTAAAGCAATATGGTAACAGCCATATTGGAGAAAAGTTTGATTTTAAGGAATGGCTGAATTTACAACAAAAAGGTTGGTGATTTTATGAGTTACCTTGCAGAAAAGAACGTAATAGGCTACTTGCTTTTGGATTCTAGCAGGATATCTGCTTCTGAAAACAAAATAACAAGATCAATGTTTACTACGCCAATCATGGGGGATATATACGCAGAGTTTGAAGAAGGGTATTCTGAAAGCAGAGAAGTAAATGCAGTTACTTTGCAGACGATGCTTTTGGAAAAGGGATATGCAGAGAACATTGTCAGTAAAACTCTTATGGATTGCGTTTCAGATGTTGACTTTCAATCGTCATTCGGTAGTTGTATCGAAAGTATTTCAAACGATTACAAAGTCAGATTGTATGGCGAGAAAGTCAAGGGTAAGTTACCTCCTTCCGCAGATATTGACGATGCGATAAAGAAAACAATTTTAGAACTTGAAAATATGCTTGACGGCAGAAATGAAGATATAAAGAGTGTTGCTGATATCGCTAAAGCAAATAAGGACTTGTATTTCAAGCCTGGTATAGAAAAGACGAAAGTATTTTTCGGTTTAAGGGAAATTGACAGACTTGTAGGCGGCGTAGAGGGCGGTGACGTTGTAATACTTGCCGCTAGACCTGCTGTTGGAAAATCTGCTATGGCATTACAGATCATTGATTACAACGCAAAAAAAGGGAAAAAGGTTGGATATTTCAATCTTGAAATGCAAGAGAAACAAGTTTACGAACGAATGATCGCTAAAGCAAGCGGAATTGAACTGAACAGGATAAGGAATGCCACAAGATTTTTACAAGACGAGGAACAGAGATTTAATTCCGGCAACGAAAAACTTGCAAGCATGGAAAACATTTTTGTCAGAAGTGGGTCAGCTAGAGTTAGCGATTTAAGAACGGCTGTTAAAAACGGAAATTTTGACCTTGTTGTTATAGATTACTTGCAATTATTAAAACCGGATAAAGGAAGAGGATCGAATAGATACGCGGAAGTAGGAGATATAAGTAGGGGTGTAAAAGCTATTGCAATGGATTGCGACGTTCCAATAATCGCGCTGTCACAGCTTAATAGGGCAAGCGAAGGAAAAGAAGATCGTGAACCAACAATGGCAGAGTTGCGAGAAAGCGGAGATATTGAGCAGGACGCAAGCGTGATTATAATGCTATGGAACAGCGACAAAGATGATCGAACGAAAAAGAAGATCAAAGTCGATAAAGCAAGGCAAGGTAAGTTAGGAACAGAGGAACTTGTTTTTAATGGTGCTACAATGACTTTTACAAGTTATGAAAAGCCAAAAGATGAACCAAACGCAGAATTTGACGACAATCCGTTCGTTTAATGAATGAAGGAGTCGAAAATGAAATCTAGTGATTACATTGTTGGTTATAATGACGCAAGGGAATACATGAAGGACAATTTGCTTGAAGCTATTAAGGAAATTGAGAAGTACGCAGACAGAAAAAATTTTAAGGGCATATCAAAGAAAGATGTTGTTTCGGAGTGCATAGCAATTATAAAAAAGTATTCTGAACGCGTATAATGCGATTTAAGGCGTTTTAATTGTTCCAATGGTAAAATTATCGACCGACATATTTTAGATGCCTAAACGGTCAAAATACAAAGCCACAGGGGGTATTCAAGAATGGTAGAAGGATATGAAAATTATTTTTTGAAAAACAGCGATATGAAACGAGTAGAAGAAATGCTTGCAAAAGCCGGAAATAGGTCGGAAAGACGAAAAATATTAAAAGCAATGAATAAAACCGACAAAATATCTCAGTATACAAAAGATAAGATAAGCAAAGATGCGGAAAAAGAGATAGCAGAAAGGACAAACGATTCTTTTGGATACATAATGTCTATGATTGGCATATTATTGCATGACAAATACGGATGGAAAGATTGCCAGATAGAAGATTTGTTTGTTGAAATATCAGATATGCTGTCCGGTGAATGGTCAAATGGAAAATCAGTTGAAGATGTTTCAAAAGAATTGTTTGATAAGACGGGGATAGAATTGGTGGTGAAGTGATGAAAGATTGGATAGAAGGCATAAAGAAGATAAGTGGGGAAGTGTGGGTAATTTTTCGTGCTGCCGCAGAGACTTGGAATCCAGACAAAGACGAGTGGTGGAAAGACTTGTCAGAAAATTTAGAAAATGTTATAATCAATTATAGAGGAACAGAATTTGAACAGTATACAAGAAACTATGTAAACGCTATATTGAATGAAATCGAACGTAGGTATAAGGAGGTAAAAAATGAAGGTAGGTGAATTTTTAGACAAGTTAAAGTTGGCAGAGAAAGAGAAAACTCTATACATCAAGGGCTGTTTTGGAGCCTACATGAATGATGCAAACAAGAAACGATACTCAACTAATTTGGCATATAATGCTGCTAGAAAGAATATGATAATGGCAGCAACGCCGGACACATTTGGATTTGATTGCGTATGTCTTATAAAAGGCATATTGTGGGGTTGGAATGCAGATAAGACAAAAACTTATGGCGGTGCAGTTTATAAGTCGAATGGAGTACCGGATGTTGGAGCAGATGGAATATTAGCATACTTAAAAGGCGTATCAAGTGATTTTAATGGTATTGTCGCCGGAGAAGTAGTTTGGATGAGTGGTCATGTTGGAGTATATGTTGGTGGAGGAAAAGTAATTGAGTGTACTCCAAAATGGACAAATGACGTTCAGTATTCTAATCTTGGAAATATAGGGTATACAAGCGGGCATACACGTTATTGGAAGAAGCATGGGAAGCTTCCGTGGGTAGAATATGAAGATATTCCAACAGTTCAAAAGCCAAGTGAAAAATATTATATTGTCAAGAAAGGAGACACATCCAGCAAGATTGCAAAAGCTCATGGTATCAGTTTAAGAGAGTTTTCAGCCCTTAATCCTAGCATTACGAACCTAAACAAGATATATGTAGGGCAGAAAGTGAGGGTAAAATGATTCAACAAACATACCTTTACACACCAAAAGCCAGAGATATTGAGGATACAAAAGTTGGTGATATTCTGATGGTTGCAGATGGAGACAGATACGAACAATACAAAGTATTGAATGTTTATCCATATCATGTAATAGCACAGGGCGAAGATGGAAAGAAAAAATCATTTAGTGTTGGTGATTTGGTTAAGATAGGCAAAGAAGCAAGCAATGGAATGTTTATCCGGACAGAGAAACCAAGTTATTGCGATTATGATTGATCAACAAAGAAGGCGAGGAAAGTAAAAACCTCGCCTTTTTACAACCAAAGTGAAAATTTTTCTATGCCCCCACCCCCTATAAAAAGATGAACAGAAATTAAATTTAGATTTAGCAAAAAAACTGATAAAATTTATACAAGATTTAATTTTGGTCTTTTTCTCTATCATTTTCTTCTGAATCGTAAAATATGTCGAATATATGCTCTTTTTCTGCCAAATAATCCAATATTAGTGAACTTTCCCAATCAGATCTCAATTCATACTCTTTTGTATCAGGAAACCATTTTAGTACATCTTTTTTTACAAGTTTCTTTAATCTTTTTTGCGTATTAGCAAAGTTTTCTTCTATTCCTGTATATACTTTTGTCAAGTTTGATTTTCCATTTTGATCTAAAAACCATATAATCTTCAATTCCAAAATTGTGCAGAAGTGAACTGCATACATAAAGTTTCTATCTCTGATAGTCATAATATAATACCTCCTTATATTAAAAACTTTTCTATATTTTCGTTGTAAAATCCTTGTCTATCTGAAACATTAAACATATAAGAATACACATCCCGCATTTCCATTGTGTTGTAAAGTTTTCTTTCTAAAAACTTCTCAGGGATTTTTGAATCATCCGGATAGTAATAAATCCTGGACAATCCATTTTTTGCTATACAAGTCCTTAAAACTATTTTATCGTCAATCTTATATACAAAATCGCAAAGTAGGCAAGCTTTTTCCCAAGTATTCCTAGTTCCTTCTGAATTCATATAATAGATATTTCCTTCACCTGTTACACCAAAAACCTTTTTTGCATCAGTTATAAAATCCAAAATATTATTTATCATAATTATCCTCCTGTTTTCCAAAAATTGCTAACAATCCAATAAGAAACAGTATAAATGCTGGGGTAGCGTCCTCGCTGCCAAGTAATACTCCATACAATATTGCAAGTAACAAAATGCAGATCCCAAGAATCTTTATTTTTGCTTTGCTCATTTCCGGACACCTCCTTAAATGTGATTTAAATGATTTTCGATTTTTTGTTTGAGATTCATCATAAATCTTATGTTTTTGTCTGAAAACTGATTTTTTAAGTTGCTGCCAAGAACTGTATCTAACAAAACTTTTACAATCAGAATCTCCGACAAATTGAATTCAAGAATATTTCCCTCTTTTAATTTTTCAATCAACATTTCGTGTTCTTCGCTTATAAAATCATACATATTTTTTTTCTCCTCTCCAAAGTGAAAATTTTTCTATGCCCCCCGGGGGGGTAAACTTTTGTATAATATCTAAAATCAATTATGATCCTATTTTCGTGATTAAAAATTATGTGAAATCGTTTTGCTATGTTTTGAGCTAGAATAATTGTTATTTTCGCCAGAATGCCCGTAAATCATGTTTTATTTTGAGATGTATATATTTATGTTAGTAAACTATAAAGTTAGAATATGAGGATTATACGCGGTCGCTATGTTGCTAGTTATCCACCGATATATTTTGCTTCAAGATCTTCGCATATGTCATTGTAGAAAATGCAACCAACAAGAACTCCATTCGTGTCATTCTATTCTGCTGCCAAAATGCGATCATAGTATGCATTTTCTGCTTCAATTTCCTCATCGGTTTGTAGTGGTGTATAATACGGACAACCGGATTTCATATCGCACATATGATCTAAAATCAATTCTTCCGTGATACTTTCGCAGTTACATTCCATATAATCAACGCTTGAATCGTAAAAGCAATGCTTACAATTTATACACATAATTTTTACCTCCTTAAATCGCATAACCGCAAATTTCCATAAAATCCATTGTATACCTTGAAAATGTACGTTGATCATTTATATCTGTCGCAAGTATAACGCAAGGGCTGCCACCGGATGTCATAAATGCATCGATACCAACAAAATAGAGTTTATTCCCGTGACTATCCAAAATATTAGTTTGCGATTTCCTTTTTATACTTTTCATTTTGTAACCCTCCTAAAAATTTTTTCGCTGCAAATTTTAAAGTGAAATTTTTTGATACCCCCCAGGGGGGTGAAACTCCGGTATAGAATCCGACAAAAGTTTTTCCAGAATACATGGATATTTTTGCTTTATGATCCGTATAATGGTATTTCATGACCTGGAAACCGATTTTTTGCAAATATATTGAATATGGGCTTTTTGAGCATACCCGCGAAGCGTTGTATTTTGCTTTTTTAGGCGCTTTTCTGAATGTCTTATAAATATATAGCCTTGTTACTTTTTTGGTGTTTATACGGTCAATATACGCTCTTGTTTTGTAAACCTGTTTTTCTGTCGCGACTTCTGTTGTTGCTTCTGTCGGCACATTTTCGGGATTTTCTGCTGTCTTTTCTGCTTCTGTTGCGGTCAAAAAGTCCTCAAAATATGCCGGATTGCTTTCGATTACCCACGAAAGCCCGCTATTTTCAACCGCCTCCAGGAAACGCGCCCGCATTTCTGCCGCGCGTGCCCTGCCTTCTGAGGGTGGATTGAGTAGTTTTTGAGAAATCCCGTTTTCTGTTATCCATGCTATAGCTTCTTTTGCTGTCTTAAAATATCCAAATGCAGCCACTCGCGCCCCATATGCGGGAGATGTCAAACAATAACCGCCTCGCTTTATTTCGGGTTTTTTATGAATAAAATACCATATACCGCCGATTTTATAAAAATCACCCGTCACGGCTTCGGCGGTTTTGGTTCCGGAATTATCAACGTTGACAATTATTCCGGTACCGCGTTTTTTTGTTACTTTTTCCGGCTTTTCTACGTCGCAAGAAATCCCGAAAGAATCAGCGAGGAAAACAAGAATCTTTTCAAGTTTTGCAATCAATTTTTCGTTTTTTGATAATCCAGTGAATGTTTTTTCATATTCAAGGCGGCACGATGCAAAACTTTGTACTTTTTCCGCGATTGTAAAAGATCCCTCCTCGCTACTATCTGCAATGGCAAAAAACTTTTTGAAATCTGAAATTGTAAACATTTCAACGGCGTTGTTTAAATCCAGAGTAAAAGCCCCGTGCCCGCATTTGTAAGTAAAACTTAAAATGTGCTTATTTTCTGCAATCATTTCCAAATATCCCATACAAAAAACCTCCAACACTTTTATTTTTTTGCGGCTATAACGCCGCCGCGCCTACTTTCTTTTACTATCGGTCTATAGGTCGACCGGAAGCCCCGCCGCCGGTGTGGGCGGTCGATTGACTTTTTCAATTCCGGCGGGGTATGTTTTTATAAAATGCCGTTCTCCTTTATATCTTGTACCATGATGTAATATCATGATTTCTTGGCACTCTGTCGCCGCAATACGTAGTTTCATAATTTTCTAATTCGTCAATATCTGCGATTGTCAAGCCTTCATATTCTTTAACGAGATATTTTTCATCATTTTCATACTCTGATATAAAGTCCTCGGCTGAATACAAGTCACCATTTTCAATAGCTTTTCTAATTGTTTCTATTGTAGTGTCTATTTCGTTAGGGTCGATTTTACATGATATTTCGGACGAATCAAAGTAATACCATGTTTTATTTTCATCCGATATAAGTAATCCAGAATTTCCATTGTTAATCTCTAAATACATTTCCATTTTTTCTACCTCCTATATAAATGATAAAACCGTCATTTTCCAAAACTTCCAAAACTTCCGCTTTTTCTTCATCCGTCAAAACTTCCACGCCTTGTCTTTCAAGGTCTGCGAATTCTGCGTCAATCCATGCAGCCCATGCTTCAACGGTTAATTTTTCGCCGGATGCCTCCAAACTATCAATGTAATTTCTTAAATTTTCATTCATGATTTTTACCCTCCTACTTCCTAAAAATTTCTATATCCATCTATATAAGCAGTATCCGTTAAAGCGTTATAATATAAAGTCCAGTTCCAACCATAAACGCCGCTATTTGTTCCAATAACTTTTACGCCGTCGCTATATTTCGATAGTCCGTCATCTTGCAAACAACAATATCCTCTTTTTACATTCTTACAAGTTCTTACAAATTGATTTAATTCTTTCCTCGTCATAGATTTTACCCTCCTATTTTCCCAAAGTGAAAAATTTTTTATCCCCCCAGGGGGGGAGACTGCTTTTTATTGGTTCAGATCCGATATTTTTTAAAAACCATTGTATTTTCCCGGTTTGAAAAATATCTTGCTTTTTCGCGTATTGTTTTTTTATTTCGCGTTTTTAATCTCACGATATATCAAACGAGACAAAAGGCTTTCCGCATCTGATTCTGAAAATCTTTCTTTTTCTGCTTCGGTTTCCTCAAGTATAGCGCCGAGGTCATCCACCGCAGAACGATTATAATAGTAACAAGTATCAATTATTGACGGAAGCCCCGCCGCCCATGATTCAAAACTAGCAACTTCTGCATGATGTGCGCATTCCCATGGGTTTCGATATTCATTGCGGAAAGTCTCAAGAATGATTTCCGCGGTTTCCTTGAATGTTTCCGGCGTATCAATGCCATAATTGCAACCGTCGAAATTATCCATAATGTACTTCTTAATGTTTTCTTTTGCCTTTTTTGAATTTGTTTTTAACATAATAAAAACCACTCCTTTTCTAAAATTCGGCATTGATAGCTTTTTCTAGCTTTTCAACCGGAACACCTATTTCTTCCATAAAATCTGTTATATCGGAATCGCATGACAGAAAAGCGGAACCACCGCAAGCGTATTCTACTATTATTTCGTTGCCATCGATGCAAAAGAATATACCGCCGATAAATAAAGGCGTTTCCTCGTTTTCGTAGATTCTTTTTGTTAATTCATATAGTCTATTAAACATATTGTTTATCTCCTTTTTTCTTTCTCTCACTATCTGCCTTCTCTCACTCGCCACTTTTGCGGCGGGCGGTTCTTCGGTTTTGTTGTGAGGCTATATGTTCTTTTGTTAGTTTCATTATACCAAATAATATAATGTATGTCAATACTATTTTTATAAAAAATATAGGAAAATGCAAATAAATTTACATAGCCATACTATTGTGATAGTATAAATGTGTAAAAAATTGACATTATTGATATACAAAAAAGGAGAAAAAAATCATGAGCATAAAAGGCATAATGCAAACCGCAGCAAAACGGAAAAAGAAAAAATACGACGATATAGCAGCAATACTGGGGATATCACGGCAGACCTACGCGAACACTCTTTCTCGCGGAAACATGAATGCGCGAACGGTGGAAAAAGTCGCGGATTTCCTGGATTGCGACATAGTTTTCATAGACAGAAAAACCGGCGATGTTTATTGCGGATACGACGATTAAAAGAAGGGAGCGAAACCAAATGAAAAAAGAAGAAAGAGAGAAAATCACAAAAAGAAGGGCAAAATTGGATCAGATCGAAAAAAATGAAAATGACATTCAGTATACATTTGACCGTGTGACGGAAGTAGCCCCAGAGGGCATGACATGGGAGGGATTGCCGGACGGGATAAAAGACCAAATAGATAACGCTATAAGTGATTTTTGTCTTTACGAGTGCAAACCACCTATAAGCGATATGTCACAATCCCGCGCCCCGTTATGGTCTGCATGTTGTCAATATATCGGAAATACTGTCTATAAAAAATATAAGATACTACGCAATGGGCGGAACGACCGCGACGAGGTCGGGCGGTGGGTTCCATATGACGAAAATATTATAATTTCTTCTATTCCTATTTGGGTTATGTATTGCAGATTATTCCAAAAAGCCCCTTTTGCTTCTGATTTTTGGGAGTTCGTCGGGGCTTCTTTTGACTGGTTTTATAATTATAGGGCGGTTGAGGTAACCCCCGCGCGGGCAGAAATTTCACAAAAACTGAAATTTATACAAGAAACAGGGCTTGCGGGGCTTATATCCGACGGACGCGGAAACCCAACTGGCGCTATCGCTATTTTGAACCACTGGCACGGATGGAGCCAGACCGCCGCGCCGCAGGAAAAAACCGCACAAAATGTTATTTCCGTGCATGATTTGCCTCGCTTGGGGGAGATTTCCGGCGAAAATGGGAGCCCACAAGGAAACTAAAACTATATGACACAATATAAAAGCGTTATTTATGGGAAAAACGCGACCACTCTATATATGTATTCGGAAAATGTAAATTATACGAAATGATTTTTGCATCGGTTCCGGCGGCGGATTGGAGCGGTGTGGGGGTTTCCTTTGCAGCGTTCGAGGGGCGGGGTTACCCCTCTAAATTTCCGAGAACCGCGATATTTGTCATACGCAAATCGATTATTGACATACAAACTAGCATATGATATACTATATTTGTCATACGATAATAGAAAGGTGGTGATAAAATGCGAGGTAGACCTACGACAGACCCGAAACATTATAGGATAAACTTGCGGATAAATGAAGAAACATACAGAAATCTTGAGAGTATTTGTAGGCAAAACGGGTTGACGGTAGCGGAATATGTGAGGTTTCTTATTTCTAGTAATGATCTAACTTTGTCACCGGAGGAGAAGAGACTACTAAAAGACATATTTAACATGGCTAGGCTAAGTGGGATAAGCAGAAAAGAATTTCTTTGTTTACTAGATGAAGAACTAACAAATGGAACTATAGTGGTAGAAAATGGGGGAATAAAGAGAGGAAGTGATTTGTAGTATGCGAATGGGTTTCAAACCGTGGGATGTTGTTGTTGGCAATCAGGAGTACAAAATAATTGCATATGAAGATGGGTATTTTAGTGGGGAATACTATAAAGTGTTCCAAGATAACCATGAGGATTCTATTGATTTTAATAGTGATACGTTTGTATGTTGGGGAATAAAATATGTACCACAAAATTGTATTGGAGAAGATATTCTTGGAAATAGGTGTGTGAATCTTGATAGCAAAATAACAATAACTAGAAATGGGAAAGATTTTTACTCATTTGAAGGTGATATGTACTTTGGAATAGACCGCGCGAGGGTAATTATAAATGACCTAAACAAACATTCTTTTAAATTTAACAATAGAGATTATGAGAGAGATATACTTGGTACATATGTTATGTATTTCGACGCTGAATATATTGTTAAAAAGTGGTTTCAAAGTGAACTTGAAGTGGAGATAGAAAATACATTTTCTGGCAAAACAAAGAGAATCTCTATTTTTGACAAGAGGGCAATGTGGGGATGCAGAAAGAAAACACAAGAAGAAAAGAAACATTGTTATGTGTACTACATAATTAACGAAGCTAGAAACAAAATTAAAATTGGAATATCGAATGATCCTATTTCAAGAGCGAAAAACATACAGACTTCAAGTGGTGAGGAAATAGAAATACTGAATATAATAGAATTTGATAGCAGAAACGAGGCGCTCGAAACGGAAGAATTTTTGCATAAACGTTTTGAAGATTTCAGAATGCGACCAACAAAAGTTTCGACTTCTAGCGAATGGTTTGATATAAAAATAAAAGATGCGTTGTTGACTTGTTACAAAACAAAAGAGCAAATTATGGAATTTATTAACGCTATGAGTGAAAAAGGGAGATAAAAGCGAGTAGATAAACGAACATGGTAACTTATATATTAAATTATAGGAGGTATAGTTATGGCAAGACCGACAAATGATCCAAAACCGTATAGGGTGAATCTGAGAATCAACGCGGAGACGAATGAGAAGTTAAAGAAGAAATCTGAGGAACTAAACACGACGATAGCTGAATATGTTAGGAGCTTGATAGACAAAGATATCAAAGGGGAATGATATGGACGTAAGGCATTGTGAGATATGTGGGAAAGTATTCATTACTGATAGCCCAAGAAAGATATTTTGTTCTGACGAATGCTTGAGGATATCAAGCAACAGGAGAAAAAATGAAAGTCTGAAAGCGGAATGGGCAGCATACCGGAGTTCACTTGATCAGTTCAAGGGGGATGAGCGCGAAAAACCGAAGATGTCAATAGGAGAGATTTCCGTGTTGGCGAAGAAGGAAGGTCTTTCGTATGGGCAATACATAGTAAAATACAAATTATAATGTAAAACAAGAGCCATAGGAAAAATTCCTGTGGTTTTTTGTTATAATGACTTGCCAAAATACTATTATTGTGGTATTATTGATATACAGAAATAAATTTATCTCAGATTGGGGGTGAAAATTTGGGAAGAGAGGTATCAAAGAGAACGAAATCGCAATGTGACAAGATTTTGGACTACATGGAACGTCATGGAAGCATAACGCAGATGGATGCAGTCAAAGAATTTGGATGTTATCGACTTTCGGCAAGGATATTTGACTTGAGGGATTCCGGTTATGCGATAACGACAACAATTTGCGTTGGTAAGAACAGGGAAGGGCACACAATGCAGTATGCGAAATACAGATTGGAGCAGTAATGGGCATTTTTTGCAAGCACGAAAAAAGCGAAGTAGTCTCATGGAAATATGAGAACATAGGAAAACCGGAACAACAAATAAAAGCAAAAATGAGATGTACGAAATGCGGGAAAGAGTATATAAAGGTTGTATCCGGAGAGAGGATGGAGGCGTTTTCTATTGTGTACGAAGATAGATTTAGGAAAGCATAACATGAGATTGTACGAAATAAGTGGGGTTATAAAGGGTTGCGAAGGGATATTAGCTGGAGGAACAGAGAAATCGAAGAGACTAGCGAAGGAAGCGGCATATGATTGTATCAAAAGGATTATAGATTCATGGAAGTTGGAGGTAGAAAATGATGAATCTAAAGAGCATTAAGTGTCACTTGAAGGCGATCCCGTGTTTTTTAAGAACAGGGGAGTATGTTACACATTGTTATGTAGAGAAGGAGCGTTTTGTGCATGATATTTTTGTTACGGACATAGGATTTAGGATTTCGTCAAGCATGGAGCATTCTGACGATGAGGAATATATTAAGGAAGCTATTCTGATTGGATGGGAATGCAAAAGATGCGGAAAATCAATTATGACGTGGCAAAGAAAGCCGATATTGCCTGTAATGGAGGATAAGGAATGAATACATACATTATTAAAGCAATGGTACGGAAATTAAACGACGATGATTTTATTGAGATGTACGCCGGATATGAACTTTGTTCAATAAATCGTGCGGCATGGTATAGCAATCATAAATGTGCAACATTTTTCTGCAACGTTGGAGAGGCGAGGAAATTCTTTGAATTCAACAAGGAACGTCTAATATGCAGCAAAAACTATTCTGTAGCGTTAGATTCTGTTAAAATATGCAGAATTAAATTTGACGAGGAGGAAAAGATAAATGTGGTCTAACAATCAATCATTTAGGCAATCTCCTTGTCTTAATTGTACGGACAGATATGTTGGATGCCATGCGAACTGCGAAAGGTACAAAGAAGCGAAACAAAAATACGAGGAAATACGACTAGAGAGGAATAAGAATGTGGAATTGCAACACGCGATAGCTTCTATGAAACATAAGCAGTATAAAGAGGTATCGTACCATAAGAGGAATAAATGATGATAGTAGAAGTGTTGAAGGTTTTATTGATATTTTTATGCGGAATAATAATCGGTTGGTGCAGTTTCTTCTTCGGAATCATACCAACAGATGATGATGAAGGGGATTAAATATGACGAAGAACCGTGGTAGTGACATTATTGTCCTTACCAAACAGACGATGAAAAGGAAGATGAATAATGGCGTGTTTTCTAAAAAACAATTCAGTTCCTTGCGAAATTCCATGTGATCAATGTATTATGCAGAAAGACGGGGATTTCGACGGAATGTTCTGGCGGCGAGACTTGAACGAATATGTATCAGAATATTGCTGTCAGGTTTGTCGACGTGTGAAAAAGACCGACAGCATGAACAGCGTGATCAGGGATGATTGCTATGATTGCGATCTGCCAATTTGAAAGAAGGTGAGTGAATGACCAAAACAATATGTGATATATGTGGTAAGGAAATGCCAACTACAAAATTTGTAGATCATATTGAAGATCTAAATTTTTGTATTTCAAGTCATGGAAGAATATGGGATATATGTACTGAGTGTAGGGATGAACTTAATGAGTGGATGAAAAAACGAAAAGCAGATAAGGAAAGAAGGTGAGAGATAAGGAATGATGCTACGAACAAAAGGTGAACAGAAAGCCTATCTTGATGGATATGAAATGTGTGCCGAATGTATAGAACAGTATCTGTCAGACGAAGGTAAGAAAAAGTTGGAGTGCTTGCTTATGGCGGTAAGAAATGCGGTAGAAATTGAAGATGTGGCAGAAAGTGAGGGATATGGAATGACATTTAAGGTCATAGATACAAAAACAGGCAAAGAACCCACAAGTAGAGTGATAGATAACATAGCCCGGAAAGGCGGTCTTATGACTATGGATATCGACCAATTTTTTGTTGGTGAAGATGGCTCTCTTGTACTTGCTGATGATTGTGGAAATATAACATATTGCGACACTGAAAGATTCATGGTTATACAGCAGAAAAGTGAGGATAAGGAATGACAACACAGTTTGCAATAGATTATCTATTAGATGATTGTCAAGATTGCCCCGAAAACAAGAACGGAGAATGTATGACACAATCTCATTGTTTTGAAGTAAAGCGAATGGCAATTAAGGCTTTACGGACGATGAGTAAAGCAGAAAGTGAGGTAGAAGATGGCAATAGATAAAGAGTTATTTTATGCATCACATGGGCTTAAATATCCTGTTGTAGCTAGACCATATACAGATGATATGGAAGTCAAAGAAGTTGTTTTTACCAAGGCTGATATGGTGGATGTACTTAACAGAATAAGAGCCGAGATAGAAGATACGCTATATGTTGATTCGCTAATATTTGGAGAATTGATTGACTTTAAGAACGGAAAAATAAGTGCGGATGATATTATTGAGGAATTTAATCGAGTAACAAGGTTAGAAGTATTAAAAATCATTGATAAGTACAAGGCAGAAAGTGAGGATAATAAATGAAAGTTGTGATTGATATACCAGAAGAAACCGTGAACACAATAAAAGATAATGCTATGTTTGCTAAAGAAGTAGTAAGCAGTATCAAGTGGGATATAACAAACGCAATAGTCAACGGCACACCATTACCAAAAGGGCATGGAAGATTGATTGACTATGGATATGTTGTGGATGCGATAGATGATTGGATAAATGCAGGAGAATATAACTACACTAATGCAACCTACTATTTAAGAAAACGTGTCTCAAATGTATCAACAATCATAGAAGAAGATAAGGAAAGTGGGGGGGAGAAGGAATGATAGTCAATATATGTGGAATACCACACAAAGTAATTGAGTGCGAGGACAACTTTAATGTTGATACCCACTTTGGGCAGATAGATTATAAAGCCTGTGAAATCAGAATTAACAAAGATATGCCACAGGAAAGCAAAGATGAGGCACTTTGCCATGAAATGGTACACGGCATATTTGTTCATCTTGGGTACAACGATTATTCACAGGATGAGCAATTAGTGCAGGCTTTGGGAAATGCAATATATCAAGGATTCAGCATCAAGGCAATTGAGACACAGGAAAGTGAGGTCTGATATGGCAACATATGAAATCACGGCAGAACTGAATCTGAAAAAGATTATTGCAGAATCAAGAGAAGTCGCACAAGCCTTGAATGAGTTTGCTGATAATCTTGAACGGATTGAAAAGAAGTATATTGAGCCACAGGAAAGTGAGTAAGTATGAGAATCGGTTTGATAGATGTTGATGGGCATAAATATCCTAACTTGCCATTGATGAAAATATCAGCATACCACAAAGCGCAGGGTGATAGTGTGGAATGGTATCAACCAATGTTTAGTGGTCACATGGACAGGGTATACATGAGCAAAGTATTTTCTTTCACTCCAGATTATGAATGGTGTATCGATGCTGACGAAGTAATAAAGGGAGGCAGTGGATATGCAATCGAGTTGGTAAATGGGAAAGAGATATACCACAAAGATCGTGATTGTGATCTGCCATATGCGATTGAGCATATATATCCAGATTACTCACTTTATCCAGATTACACAAAGGATACTGCTTATGGATTCTTAACAAGAGGTTGTCCGAGAGGTTGTGGTTTTTGCCATGTGGCAAGCAAAGAAGGAAAATGTTCTTACAAGGTTGCTGATTTATCAGAGTTTTGGAGAGGGCAAAAGAAGATAGTTTTATGCGATCCAAATATTCTTGCCTGTAAAGATCATCCCGAATTATTGCAACAGCTCATTGATAGTAAAGCGAAAGTTGAATTTAATCAAGGTTTGGATATTCGGCTTATAAATGACAGAAACCTTGAATTGATGAAACAGATTAAACTTGACGGAATACATTTTGCTTTTGATCGGTGGCAAGACAAGGATATTATCGAGCCAAAGTTAAGGCAATTTAAAGAGAAAACATGGTTTGACAAAGACAAAGGGCGTGTAATGGTATATATTCTCACAAACTTTGATACAACACTTGAACAGGACATTTCCAGAATACAGCTTTGTAGAGAATTAAATTTTTCTCCATATCCGATGATCTATGACAAGGAGCATTGCGATCCGATTTATCGGAAGATGCAAAGATGGTGTAGCAATTTTATATTTTGGAGTTGTCCTACGTTTGAACAATATGTGGGTTAAACCACAGGAAAGTGAGGACGACGATGATGATTACAAAATCTGATTATCAATTATACGTTGAAAGGGGAGATTAAGATTGAAAAAGAACGAATATAAGAATACAAGATTGACTATATGGCAAAAAATCATCTTGATATCATTTTTGTTTTTTTCTTGTGTTTGTTTCACAATGACTATTCTTATTATAGTAAGAATGTTATGGAGGTAAACTGAATGTATTGTATATGTTGTAAACATTTTTTCATTGAAAAACATACGGCAACTTTTGATGACGGAAGTAATCATACATTTGTATATGCTTGTTGCGACAAAAATGATGCAAAAAGAGGACTTCATGAGTTAGAAGAAAACGAGGATGCAAGCAGCTTATATAGATATTTCGAGTGTTACGATTATAATTAAGGAAGGAATTCGTTATGACAGAGCATAATTTTTCAAAAGGAGAATGGGTTATTTCTAAACCATCGTCAGAATATTTAGGATTGCAAAGGGTAAAATTTCTTGGAGATAGTCAATTAGATTATGATTATTTTATTGGAGAGGATGAGGTTGGTTTTATTTCGGATGATTGGTTGATTTCAGATTTTAAGAGAGAACAGGAGTGAATAATATGGGCAGACCGATTGATCCAAATGCAAAGAGAAAAGTTTTAATGAGTAGAGTTGATGAAAAGGAATACGAACAATACATTAAATTAGCGGAAGATAGAAGTACAAATGTAGCAGAACTTATCCGTAGACTACTTCATGAGGAAATGACAGGAAGAAGCAGAGTAGGATATTGCACTTTACTCCAGAGAGATTTTGTAGATGCAATAAAGCGTGTGCCGGAGGATAACCTGGATGACTTGTACGCATATTGCTTGTTGAATAAGATGCGAATAAATGAATTGCTTGTTGAATTTGATCGCGCACTTGATGCAGAAGAGATAATAATAGTTGATAAGCGAATTATTTGTAACAATAAAGAAAATAAAAATGGTTGTGAAGAGGAAAATATGGAATGCCAATAGTAAAATTATATACTATAGTTACAAACGACAAATATGAATTTCCGGTAGCGTTTGACCTAATAGGTGCAAAGTCAGTTGCCGATTATATGGGAAAGAAAATAGGAACTGTTAGAAAAAACATATGTTCCGGCATATGGAACGGGAAATACAAAGCTATTCCAAGTGGCATTTATACTACTACAGAATTTGAAAAATCATTAAAGAATAGTGAGCGTTGCAAGAGATATTATTGGAAAAAACATGGATAACATACAAACTATTGACTTAATACTTATAAAATAGTATAATGAAAGGAGAAAAGATGGATACGAAAGAACTTTATGAAAACAACAAAGAATTTAGAGATTATTTAGACAGGTATGTAAAGAAATATTCAAACGGAAAACCAATAGATATTAAAGAGGCGTTTGAACATTTAATAGTTAAAAACGTCGCTAGGGAATATACCAAAGATTGTTAATTTTTCTTTCGATGATCTCCTATAATAACCCACTAGCGGAATGCTGTTAAGAACCGTCACAAGGTTCGGTGGGTTTTAGCTTTTCAACCCTCGTCTCACTCCTAGTACGGCAGCGGCTGTGATTAAACGGACTTCAAATGTCCGGCTAGGAATTCAAAGGGGCGGTATCTGAAATAGGCGTTGATTCGCAATAACTCAGATAATAATTATCGCCCCTTTTTGGAGAATAAATGAAAAAATGTGCTAATTGTAAATGGCATGAAGATTTTTCGGGAGCTTGCATGAACGGATTGTCAGAATGGAAAGCTAATTTTACAGAAAATTCTTTTGTGTGCGAAGAATGGGAAGAAAGGGAAGTCTATAATGGCAAGTCTGGAACTGATAAAAACAGTACAGTCATATGATGCATATATTGAACAACATGGGATAGAAGAAAAAGCCGTTGATGCATACTACGAAGCGTGTAAAGCGGCTTATTTGATTGAACATGATTCTATATACGGAGAAGTAATATCTACAAAAGCGAAGCAGATATTAGAGCAATATGTAAGACAAGTGACAGGTGGAACTTTGTTTTTGCTTGAAGAATGGGCAGAGGCAAACAAGCAGGAAGTAAAACAGATAAACCAATATTATGACATATTGCGATTAGAAGCGCCTTATAATGTAGATAGTTTCAAATTATATATTGAGAAAGACCGAAAAATTAGAGACAGGTTTTATCAACCTCGTAGGAATACTCTCATTCGAATTTCTAAAGCGATTCAACGGTTAGAGAACGACGATTTAGACGTACTATTCTTGCATATGCCTCCTAGAACCGGTAAGCTGTTAGCAGATGATACACCCGTATTTACTTCTGAGGGGTGGAAAAATCACGGGGATCTTGTTGTTGGTGACAAGGTTATAGGTAGTGACGGTAAATTTACAGAAGTAGTAAAAGTGCATCCTAAAAATGTGGCAAATATGAAAGTCACATTATCTAACAGAGAAGTATTTTATTGTCACGAAAACCATGAATGGACAGTTGAAGATTTATTTGACGGAATATGGCATACATACGAAACGAAATATATGTTCAATGAACCAAAAAGGTATTATCTTCCGAAAATAGAAGGGAACACAGATGATGTTTACATTGCAAGCATAGAAAAATGCGAAGAAAAAAAAGGGAATTGCATTACTGTTTCTAACAAAGATGGTTTGTATGCAGTAGGAAAGACAATGCAACTTACGCATAATAGCGGTGACATTACAATGGACACGTTATGGCATTGTGCAAGGGATATGGAAAAATCTAATCTCTATGTAACATACAAAGAAGGACTTGGCGGTGCATTTCTTGACGGTGTAAAAGAAATATTACAAGATGGAACAACTTATAGATTTGCAGATGTATTCCCAGATGTAAGAATAGTGGCGACGGATGCAAAAAACAATAAAATAGATTTAGGACGTGTAAAGAAATATAAAACATTATCAGGTAAGGGTCTTGAATCCGGATTAAATGGTGAGTATGATGCGACAGGTTGGTTAGTAATAGATGATCCATTAGAAGGTGTGCAAGATGTATTGTCAAAAGAGGTTCTAAAAAGGAAACAAACTATTTTTGATAATAATGTACTTTCAAGAAAGAAAGAGAAATGCAAGCTTATTTTATTGGGTACGTTATGGAGTGTAAACGACCTTTATGGAAATTATCTTGAATACCTAGATTCTCATGATACCGGATTAAGATGGGATATTATTAAAATTCCGGCATTAAATGAAAAAGACGAGAGTAATTTTGAATATCTTTATGGAGTTGGATATTCGACACAATATTTTTTGAATACAAGAGCAAAATTCGAGATGAACAATGATATTGCCGGATGGAATGCACAGTATCAGCAAGAACCTATAGAAAGAGATGGAACAGTATTTAACGAGGAAGATACGAATTATTATTATGAATTACCGGAAGGAAAACCGATAAAAATAATAGCGCATTGCGATACGGCATTAGGAGGCGAGGACTTTCTTGCATTTCCTATAGCGTATTATTATGAGGATGATAAAGGAAATTTACGAGGATATATAGAAGATGTAATTTTTGATAATTCAGAGAAACACATTACGCAACCACAAGTTATTTCCATGATCAAGCTCCATAAGATAAGGAATGTTCATTTCGAAAGCAATCAAGGCGGCGAAGGATATAAAGACGATGTTCAGAGAGAAATAAAGGCAGATAAAACCTACAAAGAACCTTGTAATATATCATCATCATGGGCGCCTTCAACAAAGAGCAAAGAGCAAAGAATATGGGATAATGCGCAAGACATACGACAACTATACTTTAAGCATCCAAGTTTGCAATCTAAACAATATAGAGCGTTTATGAGAAATTTATTTTCGTATACGATGGTACACTCCAAGAGAAAACATGATGACGCGCCGGATGCGTTATCTGGATTGGTAGAATTTGAGAGAAATGGAAGTGGAGTTACAAAAACAAAGATTATAAGCCATTTGATATAGGGGGATATGATATGACAACAAAACAATATTTAAGTCAAGTAGAAAGATTAAACAAAACAATAGAAAACAAGATTATGGAAGCAAACCAAATAAGAAGTATGGTGTGCAATATATCTTCTCCGATGGAAAGTGACAGGGTACAGACATCTCATAATTACGACAAATTAGGAGACAGAATTGCAAAACTTGTTGACATTGAAACAGAACTTGCTGAACTAATAGACAGTTTAATTAAGAAAAGACAGCATATCATAAACCAAATAGACAAGATGGATAAAAAGGAACATTACCTTATACTAACATACAAGTATGTTCAGTTTATGGAGTTCAAAGAAATATTTCTAAAAATGTGTATTTCTGAAAGATCCATGTACTCTATTTATGGTCAAGCTCTTAAATGTTTTGAACATATGTACGGGGAAGAATACTTAAAATTGTAAAAATTGCATAAAATTGCATAAAATACTAATTGAATATACTAAAATACTATGATATATTATAAGTGTAAAAATTGTTATTTGCTATATGACGATTTCCCATATGAAAGGACAGCTAATACCCCCTAGTTGTCCTTTTTTATTTCGTGAAATGGAGTTGCAAAGATGCAGATAGGTAGAAAAAATATATATACAAACTACAAATACATAGATAAAACGAATATTCTTGATGTTGTAAGGAAAGCATTTTCTACCCATGAGGAGAATGCTATAGAAATAAACCAATTACTAGAATATGAGTCCGGCAACGTGCCTATGGTTCGTGAGAAAACGTACAGAAGCGACATCCAAAATTTTATTCCAGATCCTCTTGCAAATTATATTGTTGAATTTAAGCTTGGGTTTGAATGGGGAAATCCTATTACGTTTATTCAGTCTGACGACAGCGAACATGAGGGAGATGTTACAAACGTTACTGCTGCCGTAACTAGACTTAATAAATATTATAGGTCGCAAAAGATTAAGACAAAACAACAAGAATTGGCAAGGTTTATCGAAATTTGCGGTTTAGGATATACATATGTTGATGTAAACATGGAATATGAAGAAGGCGATAGTCTTTTTACACTTGATGCATTAGATCCAAGATTTGCATTCGTGGTAAAATCTACTGCATACACCGATAAAAGAGTAATATTAGGCGTATCATATAGGAAAGACGACGAAGGGAACAAACTTATTACCTGTTTTACAAGAACAGAACGTTTTGAATTAAAGAATTTTGATGAAATTACTTTAATTGAAGCGAACCCTCTTGGAAGAATACCTATTATAGAATGGATTCGTTCTTATGATAGACAAGGATGTTTTGAGCGTCTTATGCCTATGATAGACGATGTAACAGCTTCATTAAGCGCATTCCTGGATGCAGTGCAGTCCAATACGGATGTAATATGGTTTTCTTCGGATGTTGAATTCCCAACTATAGAAGTAAAGCAAGAAGATGGAACTACGAAAGAGGAGGTTGTAAAGCCAAAAGACGGAGATTGGTTGTTAGCGAATACGACAAGAGATGGGAAACAACCAAAAGTACAACCTTTAACTGTTGATTATGATTATAATGGACAACTTGCAAATATTAGTGCTACTAGAGCGCATATTTTGAAATTAGCCCATGTTCCTCAAAGAAACGATAATTCCGGCGGCAGCACAGGCGTAGCAATGGATGATGCGGCTGGATGGACCGATGCGGAAGCCGATGCTTGCAGAAAGCAAATGCTTTCAGATAGTAGCAAAATGAATGAGTTGGAAGTAGTTTTAAGAGCTTGTAAGATTTCTCCATTTATTACGGAAGATAATCCTATTATAAAATTAAATTATTCAGATTGTTCACCTAATTTTAAACGGTCAAAAACTTATGATCTTGCCACAAAAATGAATTCAATTTGTACCGGACTTGCGCATGGTTTTGATCTTGCAGACTTAGTAGGAACAGTACAACTATTTGAAGATTCAGCGGAAGTCGTCGCAAGAAGTGGTGAAGGAGTAAGAAAATATCAAGAAACTATATGGCAGAAACAGAATGAGGCACAAGGCGCGGAAGGCGAAGATAGTGTAAATGGAGACAGACTGCAAGCGGATTTGTCGGACCAATTAAGCAATAGTGAAAAATTGAGAATGGGATAATCTATGTTAAGCAGAGTTGATGAAGTAAATACATATGAATATATCTATTCTGACAAGGAAGTTTCTTTAATGTTAAAAGAATATTTTGACGTTATGGATATTTCGGAAGATCAAAAGAAAAAGAGAGAATCAGTAGCAAAAGAGATAAGAGAATCACTATTGTTTTTGTTTGCGTTGGTTTCAACGGCAAATGAGTATGGGTATTTAGACAAAGACTTTGTTTTACAAAAATTTCGTGAGAAATTTGCAAATGTACTTCTTGACAATACTTCGCGGAATGAATATATAGATAGATATTTTACAAATATAACTCAGAATATTGTTGACAACACAATATCGAATTTTAGTGGTGATAAAGATTATTGGGTATCTGATGAACGTGCCATTATAATTGCAGAGAATGAAGCAAACTCCATTGAAAATTATAACGAACTAGAAGATGCAATAGAAAATGGTTACACTATGAAAGAATGGAGAGCAGAACTAGATAATCGTACACGCAAGGATCACAGAAAAATAAATGGTACAAAAATTCCGATTGACGAATATTTTCAGTTTGACGATTGCGAAATGTTATATGCACATGATGTAGTGAACGGAACAGAACGCCAAAATGCAAATTGTAGATGTTCATGCCATTATAGTTAGGAGGATATAAAAAATGACATTACTTGATTTTATTTCAAACCTTACAACTGAAAATGTTAGCGTTTCAGTAGTTGATAATGCTACAGAACAAGAAATCATCGAGTTTAAATCTCAAGGATATGCCGGAATTGAAAGCGATATATCGGCAAGGACTGTAAAAAAGTGGAGCATAAAGACATACACAAATACTCCAGCGCACATTACGGTTATTCTTGATGCTACAAATAATTAGGGTATATCCCTTTTTATATAGCGCTAGAGAAAGCGCGATATAAATTTCGCAAACGTTAAAGAAAACGGTAAAAAATGCAAAGTCGGTGGACTCAAAACACAAAGGAGGAATTATGTCAGAAGAAGTAAAAGTAACTTCCGTTGAACCGGAAACAACCACAGAAGCACAAACAGAAAAAGCAACGCCTTCTGTTGAAGATTTGCTTGCAAAATTAGCGCTTGCAGAAGCAGAGAAATCTAAATTGAAAAGCGCAAATGATAAATTAAGCAAAGAATCAGCAGAATACAAAAGACAGCAACGTGCATCTATGACTGTTGAAGAACAGAAAAACGCAGAAATCGAAGAAAAGATTAGACTTCTTACAGAACGTGCAGAAGCAGCGGAGAAAGAAAATAATCATAACAAAGCAATAGCTGCGTATAAGGTAATTGATGATAGCAATGTCGTTGAAAACCTTATTGGTGCAGTAGCAGACGCGGATCATGATGCGATTGCAAAAATAATTGAATCAGAATGTGCGAAAGCTGTCAGAGTAGCACAAGCGGAATGGTTGAAATCTCGTCCGGCAGTTAATAATGGAACGGGTAATTCCATGACAAAGGAAGAAATTCTGGCTATTAAGGATGATGGAGAACGTCAAAGAGCAATAGCAAGAAACATTCAACTATTTAGTTAAAGAAAGGAAAAAAAAGAAATGGCAGAGCAGAATCTTATTAAAAAAGATGATCTTGCAAGAGCAAGAGAGGTAGACTTTACCTACCGTTTTACCGACAGCATTAGAAAGCTGACACAGGCACTTGGAGTAACAAGAAAGATTGCTAAACAGGCAGGAACTGTACTGAAAGCTTACAAGGCAGTTGGTACACTTGAGAATGGTTATGTTGGTGAAGGAGAAATTATTCCTCTTTCCAAGTATGAAACTGTTCCGGTTTCATTTAAGGAAATTGCACTTAAAAAGTATCGTAAAGGAACTTCCGCAGAAGCTATTATTGAAGGTGGTTACGATCAGGCAGTTAATATGACCACTTCAAAAATGCTGAAAGATGTTCAGAAAGTTATCAAGAATGAGTTCTTTGGTTTCCTTGATGAAGGTACCGGACGTGCTAGTGGCGCTACTTTCCAGGCAGCACTTGCGCAGTCATGGGGTCAGCTTGAGGTTAAGTATGAGGATACAGAGTATAGCCCTGTGCACTTCATGAATCCGCTTGATGTAGCAGATTACCTTGCAACCGCAAACATTACTTTGCAGACCGTATTTGGAATGACCTATGTTGAGGATTTCTTGGGTCTTGGTACCACATTCTTCAATAGCGCAGTTCCGAAGGGCAAGATTTATTCAACCGCAAAAGATAACATTATTATGTATTACATCCCTGTAAATGGTGCAGATTTGGGAGAAGCATTCAATTTCACAAGTGATGAACTTGGACTTATTGGTATCCATGAGGTTCCTGATTACACAAATATGACAGCATTTGATACTGTTGTAAATGGTCTTACCCTGTTTGCAGAGAGACTTGACGGTGTTATCGTTGCTACTATTGGTACCGCTCCTTCTGCAACGAAGGTTGCTCCTCTTACCGGAGAAGCATACGGAGTAGCAGTAGCTGATATGCAGAGTGGTGTTGCAATCAGCAAAGACGCTATTACCGGAGAGAATATTATTACAGGTACCTTAAAGTGGTTGAGCGGTGACAATGCAATCACGCAGAATTGGGGAGAGGGTAACTTCCTTTGCCTTGACTTTAGCGATTATCCTGATTTGTCAGTTGCTGGAACTTCTGTACTTGTTGGTCTTGAGCCTTCTTATGGTACGGGTCTGCTTCCTATTGCAAATGACGATCACTACCTTATCGCAAAGATTACTGATAAGAAAGCACAGGTTGTTAAGGTTGTTACGACTGTTGGTGGAGTTTCTACTACAGAAGTATTCCGTATCAACAATCTTGTTTTGGAAAGCGACGAGGCATAATCTATGGAATATGTTGTTATTCGTTCATTTACGGATAAGAACAGTCAAGAACATTACGCGGTGGGGGATAGATACCCCCGCCGTGGTTTTGCTTCGAAGTCAAGAGTTGCCGAGTTGTCAACGACAAATAATAAACGCGGCGTAGAACTTATTGCAGAAAAAGAAGCAAAAGAAAAAATAGATGTTGAGGATCTTGTTTCAAAAGAAACAAAGATTACGAAATCAGAAATAAATGCAATGACTGTTTCAGAAGTCCGTGAGTTGGCAAAATTAAATGATATCGAAGATGCCGATGAATTATCCGGCAATAAGTTAAAGAAACTTCTGATTGAAAAGATGGGGTTATAAAAATGACGATTGAAGAGATGAAAGCGGAAATAATAGCAGATTTGTCAACAGAAATAATGATTACAGATGCGGATTTATTTAATTTGCCGCTTTTAACTTCTAAAGTCAACAATGCGGTAAATGAAGTAAGAACTGCAAGGAAATATCCCAAAAGTTATACAAGCGAAAAAATAGAGAATGATCTTGTATCTTATTATACTGTAATAAGAAATGTAGCATTGTATGACTATAATCAGGCAGGAGCGGAGCATCAAACGTCGTTTTCAGAAGATGGAAGCAGTATACGTTATGTGAACAGAAATACAATGTTTGCGCAAGTGTTACCTATATCGAATATTGTATAAGGAGGAATAATATGCGAACTGCAAGACGAATTAAGCAAAAAATGTATTATTCCTTGCAAGGAACTTCCTATGAAACATATGAGCGTGACGAGAACGGAAATATTATCTACGACATTATAGGTGGTGAATATGTTCCAAGAACCACAGGAGAACCTATACAGTCTTATGGAAAACCTGTAGAGTTTTATAATTCTATATCAGGTCAGCTTACAGAAGATGAAATGAGAGCTTTTGGTGGTGAAAAAATAGGGATTGCTAAAATGACATATCATAATAGCGAATTTCCATTTAGGACAGGAACTTTGATATGGAAAGATAGCGAAATACAATATGACAGTAGCGGAATGATTGTAGAAGAAAGCGCAGACTATATAGTGTTAGGCATACTAAAGGCTGGAAAGAACTTTTGGCGTTGTATATTAGCAGAGGTTGTTCATAATGAAACGACTTAATATATCTCTTACAACAACAGGATCATTACAGAAAGCCATTGAAGAAATTGAATCATACAAGAACTCTATCAAGACAAAAGCAGAAATATTTATTGACAGATTACTTGATCTTGGAATTGAGGTTGCAAAATCATCATCCGGTGAATATACCGGACTGATTGCGTATACTTCTATGAAATTTGTTGATGAATTTGATTGCATTGGAATTTTGATTGCAAAAGATAGAGCGAAAATAATAAGTGAATGGTTCAAAGGTGGTCAGTTGGTTTCTGCCGAAGTATCACCTATTTTAATGGCAGAATTTGGTTCTGGTTGGTTTGCAGAAGTATTGTTTGCGGTAGAAGGTGTTGGACAAGGTACATTTCCTGGTCAAATACACGCATTTGATGAAAATGGGTGGAGTTGGACTACTCCTAATGGTGTACGACATCATAGCATGGGTACAAAACCTACACATCCGATGCATAATGCTTCTATAGCGCTAATAAACAATGTAATGACGATTGCGACGGAGGTATTTGGCAATGGCTAGTATATGGTTTTCGCAGATAGAAAGCAAGGTATTGACATATCTGCAATATAATCTGAAAAACAAAACAAACGCGCCTTATCCGGATTTAAATTGTACTACAAAAAGTGAAAGCACTACGCCTTCTGTTTTCCCGACACTTTATATTCATGATTTATCTCCATCGGAACAAGCACAAGATTTAGAGAATGACGAAGTAAACGCAGTATTATCAACAATAGAAATACAAGTATTTTCCAATCGTTCGGAGAATGAGACAAAGCAGATTATTTCAACAGCGATTGGTTTAATGAAAGACGCGAGATGGAACATTACTTTGTTTCCAGATCCGCAAACAAAAGACAAAATATCCTATGCCATTGCAAGGTTTAGGAAATTAGTCACAGAAAGTGATATAAACTAATGCTACGAAAAGTAGCGGAAAGGACACAAAATGAAGAGAGGAATTATTGATACTTCTTATCTTTCCCGTGTAATTTACAAGATTCATGAGGAAGATCAAAATGGTGCTACAATCTTTAGTGGTACTTACAAACTTATGCTTAGAGCGAAATCCATTCCTTCTCCTACTTCCGCGCCTAACGCGGTTGAGATTACCGATTTTGAGGACGATTCACAGACCTATACGCTTGGCATTAAGTCTAGTGACGCAAAGGAGTTTACAGGAAATCTTGACAGAGAATACTTTGATCAGTTACTAGAAGATGAAGGCGAAAGAGTTGACGTTATTCAGCTTTATGGTCGTGATGGAGTAGGAGGACTTGCAAAGTCCGGTTATGTTGGACAGTTTAGCCCTACTGTTAATGATCTTAGCGGAACTGATTCTGTTATTGAGATGACTTGTACGGTTGTTCAGAATACTTCTCCTATTTGGATTACGGATGATTTTGCTGTTACTGATAATGGAGATGGTACGTTTACGGTTGCAAGCGCAGCACAGCCAGACGTTGTATTAAATAAATCTAATGCAACAATCAATGTTGGTGGTACTGTAAAACTGAAAGCTACTGTTACTCCGGCTGGCACGGCAGTTGTTTGGACTTCTAGTGCAGGAACAAAAGCAAGCGTTGTTAATGGAATTGTAACAGGTCTTGATGCGGGTAGCGCAACAATCACAGCAACAATTACTGTTGATGGTGTAGATTATACTGATACTTGTGCAGTAACCGTAGAAGCAGGAGCGTAAGCCTATGGACAGATACAGAGCGATTCGATATTTCGTCGATTTGAAAGATAATAAATATCCGTATAGCGTAGGTGATGAATACCCGCGCAAAGGATTAAGTGTTGATCAAAATAGAATAAATGGATTGCTTGGTACTGAAAACGGTCAACGTCGCCCTGTTATCGAGATTATTACAGAAGAAGAAATACCGTTTGAACCAAAGAAATACACAGTCAAGCAATTAGAGTCAATGACTATCGCTCAAATTGAAGATTTAGCAGACCAATATGGTTATGAAATCACAAGAACATTAAAAGCAGATATCATTGACGAGTTTTTAAGTCAACAAGATTAAAAAGGATAGGGCGGCTTTCGGGCTGCCCTTCCCAAATATTCTTTGAAGGGAAGTAAAATATATGAAAAGAATAACAATAGGGAAAGAAGAGTACACAATAGAATTTTCTCTTGAGGCTACTCTTTATAATGAATGTACTGAAAAAATAATGGATATGATAACGTCAGCGGAAATCGTACAGGCAGAAATTGAAAGTGATGATATAGACGTTAAAGAAAAGACAGAAAAAGCTGTTAAAACAGTAATTAGCGGTATGGCAGATATTCCACAAAGAGCATTAGTTTTGTTTTATGCTGGTCTGTTAGAGCATCATGGAGCAGAAGGTGATGGTTCAGTAAAATCAAAGAGTGCTGCAAAAAAACTTATGCTTGATTACATGAAAGAAAACGAAGGAATGACACTATACGACATTATGAATGAAATGATGGAAGAGATAGTAAACGATCATTTTTTCGATTTAATCGGCGTGGAAAAGATGGTGAAGAACGTAGAGAATCAAGTACAGAAACAAGTAAAAACGCCACAGGACTTCAAAAGAAAAGCTGGAAACAATTAGTATATACTGTTATTGTTCCTCATTACATAGCATTAGGGCTGTCATATAACGAAATCATTCATTCTACGTTGAGCAAATTAGCTTTATATGATGATGCACACGAAATGAAGAAGAAAATGATTGACGAATATATGTATATGATGGCAAGTTACAATTTTAATGCATTGACTATTGCATTGTATAACTTTGGACTTGGGTTTGACGCGAAACATTCAAGACAACCTAAAAACTTTTTAGATAAGCCATTTTTGTATGTAGAGAAGAAGTTAGAGGACATGACGGATGAAGAATTGGACGTAGAAATTAGAAAAGCAATACAGGCAGAACAGCAATACATGAATAGGTCGAAACTTCCACCTACTATTATTGCAAGAAGGACGGGCGGTAGGAGATAATCTTACCGCCTTTTTTTATTGAAAGGAGGAGAAAAATGGCAACAGAATTAGACGCGCTACAATTAAACGTTACTGCGTCAACTTCTGGTGCGGAGCGTAGCATTGAACGTCTTACCACAAAGATTACGGCATTAGGAAATGCTATAGGAGCATTTAATTCTAGTGGTTTTACTGCAATGGCTGGAAACATTGTTGAATCTCTTAATAGCATTAAGACGATTGCAGACAGCACAAATGCAGAAAACTTAAAAAACATAGCAAGTGGAATTAGATCACTTGCTAGTGCTTCAAAAAGCCTTGCGGATGGAAACAATGTAAGAGCATTTATGAACAGCGTTGCAGAAGGCTTAACAAGCATTGCAAGCGTAAATCTTGACTTATCCGGTGTAACAAATACTTTGAACAGTATGAATCGGTTAGGTAGTGGTAACGTAAATAGGGCTGGTGATGCACTAAAGAGAATAGCAGAGGGTATAACGTCTTTACAAGGTGTTAGCGTTCCACAACTTACGGGTATAGCTGAACTTACATCCGCATTAAGAGGACTTGGTAGTAGATCAATTTCAAATGCTGCTATAAGTTTGCAGTCTCTTGTTCCTCAGTTGGCACAGCTTAGTGGATTATCTTTTGGTAATACCACAGGATTAAACGATCTTGCACAAGCGCTATCAGTATTTGGTAGATCAACCTCGCAAAGAGCGCTTGATTCGTCATCGATTACAAGATTTGCAACAGCATACAGACAACTTATTATTACGCTTTCAAGCACACCTGGCGTTAGCAGAAGTGTAATTGATTTAACAAATGCTTTAGCAAGATTTGTTCAAGGTTTGAACAATGTGCCTAGATCATCTACACAAGCTTCAAGAGGATTAAACTTGTTTGGCAATACTGCAATGTCAACACAGAAGAAGGTATTTAGTCTTGCTGCTGCCATAGGTAAGATATACGCAACATATTTCTTGCTTTTTAGAGCTTTTAGACTTCTGAAAAAAGGAATTGATATATCATCCGATTTAAAAGAAGTACAGAACGTAGTAGACACAACTTTTGGTGATATGACCGATAAAGTAGAAACGTTCGCAAAAAGTGCTGTTGAAAGTTTTGGCATGAGCGAACTTTCCGCAAAGAAATATGCCGCACGTTTTCAAGCTATGGGAACGGCTATGGGTCTTACGGCAAAACAAGTTGAAAATGCGCAGAAAGCCCTTAATAAGATCAATCCGGAATTGGCGGCAAGAGGTTACGAAGATTCTGCAAACAGCGTAGCTGATATGTCAATCAATATCACGAAACTAACCGCTGATATGGCATCATTCTACAATGTTGCGCAGGAAGATGTAGCAAAAGACCTTGAAAGTATTTGGACAGCTCAAACCCGTCCACTAAGGGCTTATGGTCTTGATCTTACGAATGCCACTTTGCAAGAATGGGCTATGAAGAATGGCATTGATGCAAACGTAAAATCAATGTCGCAAGCAGAAAAGACCTTGTTGCGGTATCAGTATGTACTTGCTAACACAAGTGCGGCGCAAGGGGATTTCGCCAAAACTAGCGCTAAACATAACTGGCGCGCGGCATAGCAATATGTCGCAGTAAACCGACCAAAATCGGTGAAAGCTAAGTTGACTTAATTAAAACATTGTATTATAATATGTTTGAGGTGATTATATGAAAACATATTATGTATACAAAGCTACTAATTTATTAAATGGAAAATCTTATATCGGACAAACTTGCGATTTTAAATCAAGAGTATGGCAACACATGAGGTGCTATGAAAAGGAAGATTGTAAATTTCATATGGCAATAAAGGAATTTGGAGTAGAATCTTTTTCCTGGGAAATACTTAAACAATGCACAAGTGAAAAAGAATCCATTGAATTGGAAAAATTCTACATTGAGTTTTACAACACTTATAGAAATGGGTATAACGAAAACAAAGGCGGTGTCGGTGGACACAACGCAAGGTCAATCGTTATGCTTACAAAAGAAGGTGAATTTGTAAAACGATATGATAGTGCGGCAGATGCAAAACGAGATGGATTTTGGGATTCAAATGTGCTTATGTGTTGTAAAAAAGAACATAGACAACAACTCTGCAAGGGTTATAGGTTTATGTTTGAAGATGAATATTTAGAAAAAGGAGCAGAGCCGTATGTTGAAATCCCTAGAATTAGTCATTCCAGGGAAATCATTCAATGCGATCTGCAAGGGAACTTTATTGCAAAGTATAGCAGTGTTAAGGAAGCAAGTGAAAAGACAGGAACGCACAGACCTTCATTATCACTTAATCTTTCAAAAAGATATAAAAGCGCAAATGGTTACATATTTGTATATGCGGATGAATATCCTATAAAGGATATGAGTATATATGTTGTAAATAAAAAAGGGTTAAAGATATTCCAATTAGATAAACATAGTGGGAAAATATTGAATCAGTATGATAGCATAGCAGATGCCGGAAAGGCATTAGGCAAAAACTATAAAACAATACATAAAGTATTGGACAAAGAAGATAGAACAGCATACGGATTCAAGTGGATAAGTCAATATGCTAATACCGAGGTAAACGATTAGATTGCGAAAGGCTAATCGTCACTGTAGAGCGTAGGGATTGAATAAATATAATATCCCCATGAGTGGTTGGCATCCTAAATGGATGAAAATGTACGCCGACCTTATAGGAAACTATAAGAAGCAGAGGATAAAAAGCCTTTGCGGTAACACAGTGAGTTGGGCGAATCAAACAAGAATGCTTGCGCAGAATTTTGAGAAACTTGGGTCTGTTATCGGTAGTGGTCTTATTGCATGGCTTAGACCGGCTATTGTTGCAATAAATAACGCTATGGATTCAATCATTGCTGCTGTTCAAAGAGTAGTAAATGCACTTGGTAAAATCTTTGGTTGGCAGATGATTATTGACACAACAGGCGGTGTTATTGAAGATGCAGAAGGTATGGCAGACGCATACGACGATGCAACAGGAGCTGCAAAGAAATTCAAGCAACAACTACTTGGAATTGACGAATTAAACAACCTTACAACAAACGATAAAGGAAGTGGAAGTGGAGATTCTGGTGGATATGGTTTTGGTGGAACCAATATTATTCAGCCAGGAGGAATCGATTTTGTACCATTTGAGAGTGATATAGACACACTTTATAAATTAGGCGAAAAGCTGTCAGAAGGTCTTAGAAATTTGTTACCTGATGATTGGACTCCTATATATGAAAAAATGCGTGGATTTGGAACAGGACTTGCGGATTTCCTTAATGGTCTGATTTCACCCGAAACATTTTACAAAGTAGGACAGTCAATCGCAGGTGCAATCAATAGTCTTGGTGAATTCCTTTTGGGATTTATCGAAAATGCAGATTGGAAGAAATACAAGGATTCATTCATTTCATTACTTGATGGATTCTTTGGCGAGATCAAACTTAAAAACGTAGCCATTATTATAGGTGCTATTACGATTTCTAAAGTTTTGAAATGGGTGCTTAGTGGTGCGGCATTAAAGGGTCTTGCATCGGCTATTGGAACTGCCATAAGCGGGATTTTTAGTGGTGGTGCAGGAGGAGGATTTTTGTCCGGCATAACAGCCGCATTAGGTGGAATGAGTACGGCAGCATTAGTTGCAGTTGGAGCAGTTGCGGCGCTTGTGGCTGGACTTGCTGTTGTATTTGCAACAAATGAAGATGTGCGCAAGAGTTTCATGGAAGCAGTTACCACAATTAAGGATGCACTTTCTCCGGCAATAGAATTTATTGCAAACACAATAGTTCCTAATTTGGTTTCTGGATTCATGGGATTGTTAGATATACTTTCTCCTTTGGGTGAGTTTATATCCGGTGTATTTGTAAGCATTTGGCAAGATATGTTGAATCCGGCGCTGAAATCTATAGGTGAGAACATACTTCCTCCGCTCATAGAAGTATTAGAAAGGTTGTGGACTCAAATATTAGTTCCGCTTGGTACGTTGCTTGGAAGTGTTCTGAAACCTGTTATCGAATTGTTAGCAAGTGTATTGACTAATTTATGGCACAATGTTGTAGTTCCGATTGCACAAGGGATTGGAAGCATTGTAGTATCTGCTATTCAGATGTGCATAGGAATTATAAATGATTTAATAGCCATATTCTCTCCTTTAATAGAAGTAATTACTGCATTATGGGAAACTACATTAAAACCTGTTGTAAATTGGCTTGTTGGCACTTTGAAACCTATAGTTGATACGGTATTCACGTTTATAAAGGATATGATAAATTCAGTAGCTGATGTTTTGTCTGGATTGATCAATTTCATAACGGGAGTTTTCACATTAAATTGGGAAAAAGCGTGGAGTGGAGTCGCTAGTGTTTTCAAAGGAATTTTTAACGCTATGATTGGATTCTTGGAGGGAACCGTAAATCTTGTCATTGATTTGCTGAATGGTTTGTTTAGCGGAATCAACAAACTAATAGGTTCCGTTGGAAACAAAATAGGTTTGGATATAGCAATACCACTAATAGAGCATTTCCATGTTGAAAGATTTGAATTTGGTGGATTTCCGGATCAAGGTTCCCTGTTTGTAGCTGGTGAAACATATGGTCAGTCAGAATGGGTAGGTAACATAAACGGCAGAACAGGTGTAGCAAGTGGAAAGGAAATCACAGGAATTGCAGATGCGATTTATCAAACCTCCGCACAAGAAATGGAAATCATGAGGTCACAGAATCAATATTTATACGAAATACTTCAAAAAGAGTTTGGCATTTCACAAAAAGAAGTTGGTCAAGCAGCAAGAACATACGCAAAAGAGTTCTATGATCGTACCGGAAAGTCTGCATACCAATTTTAAGGTAGAAAATTTCACCACAGGTGCAAAAACTTGTGGTGAAATTTCTATATATATGCTATTATGGAGGTAGGAAATGGCGTTTCAAGGATATTTAATAAAAGTAGGTACCTATATAATACCTTTTAAGTATATAAAATTTGACAGCTATAGCGTTTTTATGAGTATTACAGATTTGGATTCGTATAGGGATGCATATGGAGTATTACACAGAAATGCATTGGAACATAGACCAAATAAAGTAGAGTTTGAGACTCCTGCAATGCTTACAAATGAGGAATTTGCAACGCTTATGTCAAATATAAGGAGTCAATATACAGTTGCTAGTGAGCGAAAAGCAAGCGTAACAGTATATATACCGGAACTAGATAATTACATTACGCAAGATATGTATATGCCTGATATAAAACCTAGTATTTATAGGTATAACAGCAAGTTAGGATCATTACAGTACAATTCAATTAGGTTAGCATTTATAGGATATTAAATATGATAAACGTAACGAATGATACAAAAAATGCTTATAGATCGGATTCTTCTTTAAAAGAAGTAACCTTATATTTTCCTAATTTGGATATCGAAATAACTACAGAACAACTTGATCTTGAATCGATGGAATTAGTTGAAAGCATATCCGAGGACGACAGTATAGAATTTATTGGGTGTAATGCTTCACAATTCAAAATTTCGATACATGGTGTTGAGGAAAATCTAAAAGGTGAAGAAATAGAAGCCAAAATACAAGTTGGTGAAACAGATGAAATACCTTTGTTTCATGGGTATGTTGATGACGTTACCGTTTCTGCTAATAAATCTCACAAAACATTAAAATGTTACGATTCTTTACATAAAATTGCCGAAAAAGACGTTGCAAGTTTTTATGTAAACCTTACTTTTCCAATTACATTAAAAGATTTTAGAGATTCTTTGTTTGCATACATAGGAATCACACAAGAAGAAACAACACTTCCTAATGATGATATAGAGATAGATAAGCAATATAGCCCCAAAACAATGAAAGCGCTAGAAGTAGTAAAGGCTATATGCCAAATAAACGGCGTATTCGGTATTATTGATAGGTCAAATATATTTAGATATAGGGTTCCAAAGAAAACGGACACAGCCACAGTAGATGAAGCTATAGCATATCAAAAAAACTTACAATTACAAGAGTATTATGTAAAACCTGTTGATAAATTACAGATTCGCCAAACAGAACAAGATGAGGGAGTAGAATACGGTTCCGGAGATAATACATATATTATTCAAGGCAATATGTTTACATTAGGATTAGAATCAGATGTCTTAGAGTTAATGGCACAAAACATTTATCCTAATGTCTCTGGATTTTTCTATATGCCTTTTAAGTCAAACAACAATGGTTTCCCGTGGCTAGAATGCGGTGATTATGTATCGTACTCAATATATGATTATGACAATTCCACCGTTGGGAATCCTGTTTATAAAACAGTATATTTTTATATATTATCAAGGACTTTATCTGGAATACAAAATTTAAGAGATGTTTATGAGGCAGAAGGTGACGAGTTTCAAAGAGTTTTTATAACAGACTTGAATTCAAGGATAGAAACAATCCTTGAGCAAGTAAACGAAACGATAAACAGATTAGATGAATATGCACTTAATTATGTTGTATTCTTGAATCCTGAGAAGATTGTGATACATGATCATGAAGAAGTAAGTATTTGGACTGCATCATTTGCAGTTCAGAAACCTACACAAGTAATGATCAATATGGAATATTTGTTAGAGTGTGAAACTACCGTAGACCAATATGGATATCACGACTTAGAACTAAAGGCACAATATTATTACGATGATCATTTTGTAGATTCAAGGCAGCCTACAGAAACATATGTAGATGGTAAGCATATACTTAAAATGTTCTATATAATAAATGTCACAACGGCGTTTGAACACAAATTTGAAGTAAGGCTTATTGCTAATGGTGGTCAAGTTACTATAAACATAGGTCAAGCTTTAAATGTAATGGTTGGTCAGAAACTTGTTGGTGATGTTTGGGATGGATCTCTTACATTTAGACAGCAAATTGATATTTCAAACATGGGAATACCAAGTAGTATGACTATGATTGGAATTACAGAAAACGTATCAGCAACAACAAGCACAATTATTCAAAGGGCAATGTCGGAAACAATATCTCTCGTTAATTTCGGCATACCGACAGCAATAACAACAATGGGTATGACGGAAACAGTTAATTTGGAGGTAGAATGATGAAATTCAAAGGACACACAACAATCGAACTAACAGACAGATATACCGGAGAAACAAAAGTATATGAAGATGATAATATGCTTACAAATGCAATTAGCAAGATGATATTGTTTGCTAGTCAACATAACTACACACAAACGCTCAGCATAAACAATAATTCACATTGGTACAATTTGTTGGGAGGGCTTGTACTTTTTGATTCTGCATTATCTACAAACGCAGATTCTATATATCTACCCGCAGGAGTAACGCCTATTGGATATGGACAAGTTGGTAATACTACTAATTACTCTGGATGTTTTAATTGGGGAATTTACGATGAATCAAGTGATACTTCAAGCGACACAGAAAAGAAGTTTGTATGGACTTTTGCTTATAATAATGCAATAGGAACAATAAGAAGCGTATGCTTGACACACAGAAATGCCGGATTATTTGGATTTGGAGTTGAAAATTGGTACAATACACAATCTGGTAACAATGGGGAAATTGCAACAGGTTGGATTATTCCTGATTGTTCAAAAGGTAGGCAAGCACAAAACTCAAGCAACTATGGTGTTATCGGAACAAGCACAGCACTTTCAAATGGTTCATATGTCGATTATTGCGTAGATTCTGCTAATGACAGAATGTATTCCTTCAAGGTGTGTAATGATGGTGTTAGTGTAATATACCATTCTATGAGTCCTGAGAAATTTGACGTTTTTAGGTATTCTAGAGATTGGCAATCGTATACAGAAACCACATATTCTGAGACTTTTACGGGTACATACTTTTGGAATTTCTATAACACAGATGAGAAAACTCTGTATTTTTGGACAGGAACAAGCGAAAGTGGTTATCAAGGATCGAGCGTAGATGTGTATATACACAAACTAGACTTGAGCGGTACTCCTACTTTGACAAAGAATTGGAATAGATTACAAGCATCCGGATATAATTCCATATGTAATATGTTCATGTGTACGTCTAGTGCAATATACTTCATCGATGTATGGACGAAGAAACTGTATAAAAAGTCTATATCAAGTGGAACAGTATCTGAAATTGCAACGTTAGATTCAAGTTATAACTTAAATGGCTATTTGGATGGCAATAAATCATTTATCTTGAACGGATTGATATACATAATGTCTGTTATGCCAATTCAATACTCAAACAATACTGTATATTACAATGTAATTATTGACACTTCCGATGACTCTATTAGATATACAAATGTAGATGGTCGTGGTCGTATATCAGCATCTTCCGGATATCCACACGCTCATATACCACCAATAAGCAATGATCAAATAATTTTTGGAACAATGAACGATTATGGCGCTACGCTTTATAAAACATTGTCTTTGCAAGAGTATGAATACGGAAGTGGAAGCTCAACCTGTAATGTTACATCTCCGGTAATGTATCTTGGAACTGTAAATAACTTATCAGAACCTGTAGTAAAAACTGCGACTCAATCAATGAAGATTACATACACGATAACAGCAGTCGAGGAATAGTTGTATGAAAGAATATAATGGATCAGATAAACATAAAATAGCGTTATTTGAACCCATGACCGGAGCAACAGCGCAATCAAACGGGGAAAAAGGATTAGTTCCAATGCCACTCATTGCAGATAGAGAGAAATTTCTACGAGGTGATGGAACATGGGCAGAAGCTGGCGGCGGTGGAACAGGTGATGTTCAAGATGTGTACGTTAATGGTACTTCTGTACTTGACGAAGATAACATAGCACAGATTACATCATATAAAGAATTGACACAAGCACAATATGATGCGTTGCCACAAAGTAAACTGACCGATGGTGTACTATACTGTATTAAAGATAGTGGTGTTGTTGAAGGAGATCAATTTGCTCCTGTTATTTACAGTCTTGTGGAAAGAGAAATTGGTACATGGATAGATTCAAAACCACTTTATCAAAAGACTGTTACAGGATTTTCAAAGACTGTTACTTATGGCGATTGGACAAATATAACATACAATGAACTTGGAGTATCAGATATTGATAGATTGATTGACTGCCGTGCATATGATAGTAACAATCTTGAATTTGCATTAGGTGAGTTTTGTGCGTACCCATCATATCAGCTTATTCAGGTTCAACCATCGTTAGAAACAAGAGTATTAGATACAATCACCATTGTATACACAAAAACGACAGATATTCCAGGATCAGGTTCATGGGGAACTGACGGAGTTCCAATGGTTCATTATAGCACAAATGAAAAGGTTATAGGAACTTGGATAGATGGAAGTACGATATATGAAAAAGTAATAGATTTTGGACAGAATGTAGCGATTGCATATGATGATTGGACTGATATAACAACAGTAGTAACAACATCGTGGGCGAATATTATTATGTCTGATGGATTAGACGAGAATGGAACATATAGTCCTTTATCCGCATCAGGATCAGAAGGGTATCTAGAATTAAGGTCAACACTAAATATATTTAGATATGTACGATACTTAATAATCCGATACACAAAGACCACATGAGGAGAATAGATCATGGGTAAACAATATCTTAATGGAATTGTATATGGTGGTGCTGGACAAGTTGTAGATGTTCAAGTTGACGGTGTATCCGTAGTTACAAATGGAGTAGCTGAAATTGATCTAACTGACTATGCGCAGATTTCGGATTTAGGAACAGCATCCGCAAAAGATTATACATCAAGCGTAACACAGGGAAGTACAGACCTAGTTACGAGTGGTGCTGTTTTTAATGCAATCGATAATCTGCCGGAACCGATGGTGTTCAAAGGAACACTAGGAACAGGCGGAACAATCACAAGTTTACCAACAGCAAGCGCATCAAACGAAGGTTACACATACAAAGTCATTACCGCAGGAACGTATGCAGGTCAGGTGGCGAAAGTAGGTGACGTGTTTGTATCGAATGGTTCAGAATGGGTGTTAATTCCTTCCGGAGATACAGACAGCGACACATGGCGTTCAATCAATGTCAATGGCACACAAGCAATCGGTTCTGCAATTAGCACAGGTGCAGTCAATTTCAAAAATGGCACTAATGTCACAATCAGTGTTAGTGGGAACGATATTACTATTTCTGCACAAGATACAACATATTCAGATGCTACGCAGTCAACGCATGGATTGATGAGCACCACAGACAAAACAAAACTAGATGGCATTGCGGTAGGGGCAGAAGTAAACGTGCAATCCGATTGGTCGCAAAGCGATTCGACAGCAGACGATTTTATCAAGAATAAACCGACAATTCCGACTGTAAACGACGGTACGCTGACTATCACGCAGAACGGCACATCAAAAGGCACTTTCACAGCTAACCAAAGCACAAATAGCACAATAGCGTTGACAGATACGACAGGATATATCAATCAAAATGAGACCGTAGTATCCACAGACAAAGTGCCGTATGTGATGCGTACATCAAAAACTATTGCGAATGCCACGCCATACATCAGAGAGATGCTTGTCGGTGGAAGTATTGGATGGAATCAGATGATACAGAATGGCAATTTTGAAAGTGCTACGGGATGGAGTGGAAGATATGCCACAGTTTCTGTAAATTCAAATGTAGCCACACTAACTCCGTCGTCAGCAGGAACATTGCGTGGATTGACAGCCGCAGTTGGATATGGAATCAATATTGTAGTTAGTCATAAATATTTGCTGTATTGCTACGTAAAACCACCAATAAATGTAACAGCATCATGTGATTTTGAAACGGTCAGCAGGTCTGTTAGTCTTACAGCTAATACATGGAATTTTGTACCAAACATTGTAAACGCAACGACAAGTGCAAATATACGTTTTTATTGCCTTGTCAATGAATCTTTAACAACGTCGCAAGCTGTATTGTATAAAAATGTGAATGTGATTGATTTGACGTTAATGCTTGGTACTACAATCGCAGACTATATATACGGGTTGGAGACAGCCACAACCGGAGCAGGCATTGCGAAGTTGCGCGAGTTGGGATTCTTCACGAAAACATATTATCCATATAATGCAGGAAGTGTGCTGAGTGTGCAGACCACAGGGCATAAGATTACAGACGCAAATAATGAAAATACTGTGACATACAATGTCGATGATGTCGTCTTGCGTGGAGTGCCTAAACTAGATACTAACAATAATCTATACTATGATGGCGATATCTATGAAAGCAATGGTGCTGTAACCGTAAAATATTCGCCTATTAATCTTGGTACGCTTGAATGGACATATGATTCCGGTTCGTCGCAATTTTATGCATCCATGCCGTCAAATGCTAGAGCAGTAGTGGCAAATGGCGGCAAAGGTGTGTGTGCAAAATATACAGTAGTTAATGCGTCGTCGCTATCAAATAAGAGTATCACTTATTGTAATAGCAGTTTTGGAAATTCAAAAACAGTGTATGTAAAAGATAGCGCATATTCGGATGCTACAACCTTCACAAGTGCTATGGATGGCATTATTTTAGTGTATGAGCTTGCGACACCATCAGATACAACATGGCAACCTTTTCAAAATCCACAATATGTATATCCAGGTGGCACAGAAGAATACATTGATACACGCGAAGTCCCTGTTCCTGTCGGTCATATTACAGAATATATGGGTAGCAGCGCAGAAAAATTTTACTTGCCGCCATTGCCTATAGACGATGCAGAGTATGTTTTATCTGTAAAAAATGGTATAATCTTGTGGAAAAGAGTTACAGAAGAATAACATAGTATAGATAGCACAAAACGTGTTATAATAAAAGGAGGAAAAAATAATGGTAAGAGTATCAGCTAAAAATGGTATTGTAGTTATGAATACCGGAACAATGAAGATTGTTGCTAATCTTTACGCAGACGCAAAAGAGGACGTTACAGACAACATGGAAGTCATTGGAATTCCTAACGGGTATACACTAGATGTAGAGAGTTCTGTTATGACAGCAAATGGAGAAGTAGCTTTTATGAAATCAGATGGAACGTGGAATTGGTTGTAATAATCAAAATAAGGAGGATTTTATAGGATGGATTTACTTACTTTCGCCCTTTCTCGGAGCTATACGGACGAAACTGTAATTGGTGGCGGTGCTATTAAGGGTAAGAATTGTACTATATCCTCTATTACCGAAATAACAGGTGGGCATAGGATCAATTTTCTTTGGACATTGGATGATGATACTGAAAAGACTGCATACTTAGATGTAATGGACGGAGAAAAAGGAGATGACGGAGCGCCTGGACAGCAAGGAAAAGGTATAAAACACAGTTATGTCAATGCGCAAGAACATTTTATTATTGTATATGATGACAACACAGAAGAAGATTGCGGATTGATAACGGTAGTAGAAGGTGATGCATCCCTTGAATCAAGTGTTACAAGCAATACTACAGTTGGAGCGATTACAAGTGGAACAACGCTTGCAGAAGGAACTACTTTTACAGAATTTGTTCAAAAACTTTTAATTTCAGAAGTAGCGCCTACAGTTTCATTTAGCATAAGCAAAAGTGGTAATGTTGCATATGGCAGCAGTTATACAGAGACACTTACACTTTCTGTATCCGCAATGGGAAGTGCTAAAAAGATTAAAACTATTGCTTGGTATGAAGGAAATATATTAAAGCAAACAGATACGATTGAAAGCACTACTACAGGATCATGGAATTACATAATGGGAACTGCGACAACAGATACGACAACATTTAAAGCTATAGTAACATACACAAAATCAGATGACACGGATACGACCGTCACAAAGACAGCAAGTATAAACTTCTACTACAATAAATTCTATGGAGCAGTAGATAGTTTGACTCCTGACGAAGCGACAGTAGAAGCACTTACAACAGCACTTGGTACATCAAAAGGTGGAACTTATAGTTTTACAGTTACAGCGGGAAGAATCTGCTATGCATATCCAAAGAGTCTTGGCGCTCTCACAAGCATTAAGGACAGCAATGGATTTAGTCTTTTTGATTCGTTTACCCGTACAGAACAGACATATACGCAGAATGGTACGAGTGTAGCGTATTACAGATATGTGCTAACAGACGCAACCACAGTATCAAGCTACTCAGTAATATTTTCGTAAAGGAGGTTAAAAATGTCAATCTCTATAGCTGATAATTTCAATTATAGGGGTAGGAAAGCATTTGACGCAAGAATATCTTATGACACAGTTTCCTCTATGAAAAATGTGTCTGATTCAGATATTTACGACGGATGTCTTGCCTATAACCTAGAAACAGACAAATATTATAAATTTCTTGCTAATAATACAGTAGATGCAACGCTTGGGAAATGGAGAGAATTTGAATCTGGTGGTGGCGGCACAACTTACACATCAGGTGATGGTATCACTATTTCAGAAGATGTTATTAGTACAAATAATGCATCATCGGAAGATATGGCAGAAATAATAAATCCGTTGCCGAGTTCCATGAACCGCTTAATGAAATATTCCACATCAGAGCAAGTGGTTGGCGAGTGGATAAATGGGAAGAAGGTTTATCAAAAGACATTTAATATCTCCTCTCCTTCTTCAAAAAATGATTATGTAACTATTGCAGACTTGACTTCATTAAACATTGAAACTGTATGTTATTTTGACGCTATTATCAAAATAGGCAGTAATATGTATAAAAAATTAAGTAATTACAATAGTACAGGATCAAATAACATATCTTCTGTTTGGGTATCCGGTACAAATTTGAGATGTTGTGTAATCTCAGATGAGGAAAAATCACAAACATTATATGTTACATTACAGTACACGAAATCATCATAGAAAGGAGGAATAGATAATGAGTTTAACAAACCCTAAAAAAGTCATAACAGAAGAAAGACTTGCTGAATTCTATCAACAGATTCTTCCTTATATGGGTGGATTTCCGGATGTATTGGCAAGTAAATTCAATAAGAGTGATTTATATAGCACAAGTGAACAATTAGTAGGTAGATGGGCAGACTCAAAGCCATTATATCAGAAAACTATTGATTTAGGTTCTGATACAACCATAGCTACTACTGATACAATTATATCTTCAGTTGACACAAGTGGATATGACAAGATACTTTCCGCATACGGAACTAAAAGTACAGGAGAATATTCACAGCTTAATGCTAGTCCAAATGGAACCGGAGACAAATTGGCATTACAAGCAATAGGAGAAAGCAAATCTGTTAGATATGTAACTATTCAGTATACAAAGACTGCTGATTCTGCAATAGAGATTGGTTCAGATAATGACTACTCTACCACAGAAAAGATTGTAGGAACATGGATAAACGGCAAGAGCTTATATCAGAAGGTCATTGACTTTGGGGCAATGCCAAATAATTCAACCAAAAGCGTGTCTCTTGGTGCAAGCGGTGTTGATTTAGTTGTTAGTTTACGCGGTATAATGTATAAGACAGGATATTCTATTATGATACCTGATATATCAGACTCTCCTACTTTCGTAAGGTTGTTTTACGATAAAAATAATAACCAAATAAAAATTAGCAATAATCTTGATCAGTCTGATTATAGTGCATATATTACTGTTCAATACACAAAGACAAGCTAATGAAAGGAGAATAATAATGGTTCAGTTATCTCAAGGTGCTAAATATGGTGAAGGTCAAATACTAGGTCAGTTATTTGCAGATAGTCAAAACGACATAAAGCCTGATATGGAAATTATAAATATGCCAGATGGATATGAATTGGCATTCGGCAGTTCGGTTTTAACTGCCGAAGGTGATGTAGCATATCTAAAGTCTGATAAAACTTGGAATTGGATTACAAGCGGCGGTGGTGGAGGAGGTAGTACAGAAATGACATCAGAAGATAAAATGACATTCTATTATCTTACATTAAAAACAATAATAAACAATATGATTCTTACAAGCACAGTTGGTGAATATACATTTATACAACAGGTACAAGTAGATAATAACGGGAAAATGAGTGTAGATATAGATAATTACTGTGACGCAATAGAACAAGCATATTCTTTAACATCAGAAGATGAGTATTACATCCATTTTATATCAGACAAAGCAGTTGATAGCATTTATTTTCACGCAACTAATGAAGCAAATTCACGTTTATCAGGATTTTCATTTATTCCTAGCGATAATTGGTCAGGATTACAGGTTGCTATAGAAGACGAAGATCCGGAAGATGTGCCAACAAATGTAAAAGCAGGAGACAAGAAACTAAACGTTTTTGATGGGGTTTGGTTGAATCAGTTGTTATCTCCAGATAGCACAGTAGATGGATTTAATTTGCCTATAACACCTGTAATGATAATTCAAGAGTAATTCACAATAAGTGAGGTGAATAACATGAATAGTGATGATTTAACAGTATTAGCAATAGCAAAGAAATACAATAGTGAAACTGCAATGTCTAATATTATCAATAATAACACAGTATTTGCGCTCTCAAAACAATTTGCTAGTAGTGGTGGAGGTTCAGGCGCTGGTTTACCAAATGTTTCACAATCTGACAATGGAAAGGTTTTGAGAGTTGTTAATGGAGCATGGAATAAATCACTAATAACAGAGCTTCCAAGTGTTTCACAATCTGACAATGGCAAAATACTTTCTGTAGTTAATGGTGAGTGGGATAAGGTCAGCTTAGATGATCTATTGGGAATAGTAAAATTAAACTGTACTGTTGAATATAATGATATAGGTAGTATAAAAACGAACTACACTCTCAATATACCTAGTGGTAAGAGTTATTCTATAGGTAGCGCAAATGAAATAAACATAACAGTACATGATACAACTATTGCTAATAACAATTTAATTACTACTATTCCAATGCTACTTACGTCTAATGTATATAAAGAAAGATGGTCTGACACTTCTAGTTATGACTATGTATTGACCGGAAAATATGATATGAGAGCAACAGAACCTACATATGGTGTAGGTGGAGAATGTTATTATCATTATGGCGATATTTATATTTTTGTAGACAACAATACTACACTAAATAGTAGTAATTACATTCTAAAAATTGTTGGATCTATTAAGTATGTTCAGTACACAGACGTTCCAAGATAGGAGGTAAAGTTACATGGATTTCACAAATGTTTCCCTTGTGGTTGCGCTTTTGCTCAGTATTTTTAACTTATGGGATAAGATAGAAACTAGAATTAAGCAAGCAAAAGAACCTACCAAACAGCTTGAGAACCGCATAATTGCACTTGAACAACTTACATCTCAAACATATCAACAGAAATTCGCAGAATACGATGAACACTTTGCAAAAGATTTAATGCGAATTGATAGCATAGAGCAAGGCACACGGGTTACACAAAAGGCTATTTTGGCACTATTAAAACACGCAGTTGATGGTAACGAGACAGATGCGTTGAAAGAAGCTAGTAAAGAACTTACAAAGTATTTAATCGAAAGGTAAAGGAGGTAAAAGAGTATGGTATTAAAAAATTCTGTATATGATAAAGTCAAATGGGTAGCAATGTTTTTTTTGCCGGCATTGGCTATTTTGGTAAAGACTGTATTTGCCATTTGGAATCTTCCATTTGGTGAAGAGATTTCTGCGACGATAGTTGCAATCAACGCATTTTTGGGTGCCTGTCTTGGAATAAGTACAATAAACTACCAAAAAAACGAAAAACAAGAATAATAAACAATAATTAAGCCGAGGATGTCTGTCCTCGGCTATTTTTTTTCAACGATTATTTATAACTTCTTGGTACTGCTCATCTCTTTTAATTACCATATCAAGTAATAAATCCATGCGTTTGTCTTTTAAGCATATTTGATCTTTAAGGAAATCAATACTACGTCTACTTTGAGCGCGTTCTTTTTCTAATTTTTCATAGTATTTTTCTTTTTCTTCTGCTATTATTTTTTCTAATTCAATAATTCTGTTCTCTTTATTCTGAATAATGTACTTCATAGCTTTTATATCTGCAATTTCGTTTTCTTCCACATGATCTATTCCAAGAAGCACATTTGCAACGGGCTTTATTGTTTCTTCATATCTAAAACCCAATTCATGTGAATTTTTAGAGAATAATCTTGAAAGTGTTGTTTTTGAAATATATCCTCCTTCGTTTTCGATCATGTTCATTATCTTATCAAGAGATAAATTCTTTTGTGCCTTTACTTCTTTAAGCTGTTCTATTATTTCTTTTGTGTTTGTCATAAATGTAACCTCACAATTCAAAAATGGAACTATTTTTTATTACTCAATTCTGATAGCTTTAATTATGAAAAGCAATCCTATTTTATGCATTTTGGAAATGTATATCGAAGTAAGCAAGCTGTTATGAAGTAGAATTTTCTTGTTAGAATTTTGTTGTTAGCATATATACATAAATATTATATCAAATAGTGAAATATTTGTAAAGAAAGGAAACGAAAATGGCTTATGAATTCTTAAATGTAAATCCTTCTCAAAATTTAGTAGGAGATTGTGTGGTTCGTGCTGTTTCATTGGCATTAGATGAATCTTGGGATAAAACATACATTGCATTGGCATTTAAGGGATTTATTTTCAAAGATATGCCTTCAAGTAATCGTGTATGGGGTAGTTATCTTATGGACAATGGATTCAAACGATATCATATACCAAACACTTGCCCTGATGATTGTTACACTATTAAAAGATTTGCAGAGGACAATCCGGATGGTGTGTTTATAGTTGGAACAGGTACACACGTTGTTACTATCATAAATGGAACAATTTATGACACTTACAACAGCGGGGATATGACACCTACGAATATATATGTTAGAGAATAGGAGGTAAAATATGTTCACACAATATCCACAAAGTTATCCACAATATCAACCAAACTATTACATGAATGCGTATCAACCACAAATGCCGCCGCAAATTCAACAGACTACCAATATACCACAGAATAATGTAAACACGCCTACAAGTCCAAAATTCGGCGTTGTGCAAGGTAAATTAGCGGCAGATATGTTTCAAACAGACAACGGGCAAGAAGTAATTCTTATTGATATGGACAATCCATATGTTTACCACAAAAAAAGAGGTTTAGATGGCAAATTGGAGCCTATGAAAGTTTTCCGTTTAGTTGAGGAGACAGATTCAGAACAAAAAGTTGATATGAAAGAATACGTTAAGCAAGAAGAGATAGAAAGTCTTGTTGAGCGTATTGTTAGAGAAGAAGTAGACAAAAAGCTTTCGGAAGTAACATTAAAACCAAAGAGAAAAACGGAGGAATAAACAATGAATCCTATTTTTGGAAGAATGATGGGCGGTATGAATCAACCGTTTTCAAATGTTATGAATATGATACAACAAATAAAACAGATGCAACAGAATCCTAATCAACTTGCAAATTTGCTTTTGAATAATAATAAAATTACAAAAGAGCAATATGAAGAAATTAAAGATTTAAGCCCACAGCAAATAGGGGAATATCTCATGAATGCCGGAACTATGCCACAGCAACAAGTGCAACAGGCTTATCAAACAATGGTTCCGCAAGTACAGAGACAATTAAACAATCCGTGAATATAAAATGAAATGCACTTTTTACATTAAAAAAGTTTAACTCAATTTTAATTATACCCATTTTTTCTGTTTAATTAAAAATGAATTAAACAAGAAACGCACTTTTTATGGGTGTGTTTTTCCATCTAAGGTACTAATACCATTGCGCAAGGTAAAGTATAAATTTAATTGCCTATAAAGGCAGAAAGGAAAAAAATATGACAGAGAATGGTTCAAACTTAATCATGCCAGTTTCCCCTATGTATGGTGGTGGAAATGGTGGTTTTGGTGGTGCATGGGGTAGCGACATTTGGGTTATCCTACTTGTGCTTTTCGCATTTTGCGGTTTCGGTGGATGCGGAGGATGGGGAGGCGGCTTTGGCGGCTATGGAAACATGATGCTTGGTTACGACTTCCCGTGGCTTTTGAATGGTCAGCAGAACATTCTTAGCGGAGTGAATGCAAACACTAATGCAGGTTTTAATCAGGCGGCAACGCAGAGCGCACTTGGAGATATTTCAAACGCTATTACAAGCGGGTTTGGCAATGTTCAGACTTCCCTTTGTAGCGGTTTTGCAGGAGTAAACGCTACTGTAAATAATTCTCAGAATGCACTTGCACAGCAGATGTATACTAATCAGATTGCGGATATGGAAAGAAGTTTTGCAGCACAGACCGCTTCTACACAGGGTATGAACGCAATACAAGCACAGCTTTCACAGTGCTGTTGCAACCAATCCGCAAACACGGCAGACTTAAAGTATACAATCGCTAATGAGGCTTGCGCTACTCGTGCAAATAGCACAGCAAATACACAAGCAATACTTGATAAACTTTGTCAGTTAGAGTTAGATGGATTTAAACGTGAGAATGATCAGCTTAGAAGTCAGTTGCAGTTTGCTAATTTACAAGCATCTCAGGTTGCACAGACAGCAGAACTTAGAACGTCACAGGCAACGGTAGCGAATCAGCTTGTAAGCGAATTGAGAAGTTGTCCTATTCCGGCACAGCCCGTATATGGAAACACACCTATTTTTAGTTGCAATCAGAACAGCACTTGCGGTTGCGGTTCATTCTAATTATAGGGGGTGAACGATATGGGAGCAGAATACAGTAATAATGCGGTTCAAACGGTAAATCCTGGAGAAAGTGTCATTTTTACAAATTCTCCTGTTCCTTGTAACAGAGGTCTAGTACGTCACAGAGACGATACGGGAAACTTCTTATTAGCCGGAAAGGTTCATAGAAGTAGTTGCGGTTGTTGCCCGCAATCTGCAAACTATCTTGTGGATTTTGGAGCAAACATTGCTATTCCCGAAGGTGGTACTGTTGGTCAAATTAGTCTTGCCATTGTTCTTGATGGTGGAACTATCCCTACGACAGAAATGATTGTTACCCCTGCTGCTGTTGAGCAATATTTTAATGTTTCTGATGCTACTATTGCACAGGTATGGAGAGGTTGTTGCGAGACTTTATCAGTAAGAAATACAAGCGATCAACCTATTCTTGTGCAAAATGCGAACATTATTTTCGACAGACCAGATCTGAATGTCACTTACTAGAAAGGAGGATAATGCAATGAAAGTATATAACGATATAGAAGAAATGTTAGAACGTGAGTTAGGGCAGATTGCAGATAAACACGAACTAACATCAAACAACCTTGAAGTTATGGACAAGGTTGTGGATATTATTAAAGATATTGAAACTATTTGTGCTATGCGTGAAGCAAGCGGAGAAGGCTATTCAAGTTATTATCCAAATTATGCATATGATGATGGTATGTCTTATGCAAGAGGACGTGGAAGAAACGCAAGACGTGATTCTATGGGCAGATATTCTTCCGATTATGATATGAGAGGATATAGCAGAGATGCTGGAAAAGATCATATGATTTCTGAATTGGACAGAATGGAACGTGATGCAACCACAGAAGAACAGAAAAATATGATTCGAAATTGGAAAAATCAAATAAAATAATATCCGTAAAAAGGGGCGGTTTATACCGCCTCTTTTTTTTGCGAAAACCGAAAATATTTATTGACTTTAATACTATTGGAGTGGTATACTTAAATTGCCAATATGAAAGGAGGCAATTTATGGAGAATAAGGAATATCGACCTGTAAAAGTACCAAGAATGACTCTAAAAGAAGCAAGAAAACGATATACGAAGTATAAGGCATACCAAGTTGCTGAAAAGCTTGGAGTAGCGGCTACTACAGTAAGTAGTTGGGAGAACGGAAAAACATTGCCAAATTGCAAATATCTGGACGCAATCTGCAAATTATATGGTGTTTATAGAGGACAGCTTATTTTGAAGTTGAAAGACGAAGATAAGTATGTATAGGAGGTTATTTGATGGCAAACGAAATAGCAGTGCAAAAGAATATACGCTATCCTATTTGCGGTATTTACATGATTATAAACGAACTGACGGGAGAACAGTATATAGGTCAGAGTCGGAATATCAGACAACGATGGTTTTCACATACTGCGCCTAATACGAAGGAATATAACCGTATGCACAAGGATATTAAGAGACAAGGTAAAAGTACCTTCGACTTCATAATTCTTGAAGAGTGTTCGGTAGAAGAACTTGACGAGAAAGAAAAATACTACATAGCCAAGTTTCATCCTTCCTACAATATTTCAACGGGTGGGAGAGGAAATTACGGATATAAGCCTACGGAAGAACAGAAAGAAGTAAGTCGCCAAGCCGCATTAAAACAATGGCGCGAAATGGATGAAGAAACGAAGCAGAGAATCATTAAGGGCAATCTTACAGGGCATCGTAAAGGCTACATTATGAGCGAAGATACCAAGCTGAAAATAAGTCAAAAACTAAAAGGCAGAAAGGCAAGCGAAGAAGCGTGTAGGCATATAAGAGAAGCCAAACAGCGGAAGAAAGAAAACGGTTATAGGCAAATGAATCAGGGGCATAAAAAACGAATTATATGTACTACAACATCCCAAACCTTTGAAAGTGTAAAGGCGGCGGGCGAATATTTTGGAATTGATCCTACAAGTATATCAGGAGTATTAAAAGGCAGATATAAGACAACTCACAATTTGAATTTCATTTATGGAGAAAGGAAAAGTGAAAATGGCTAATGAAGTAGCAAAGACAGAACCCAAGAAACTCGGTATTGCGGGATTTTTGGCACAGGAAGCGGTAAAGCAGAACGTAACAAATGTTGTAGGACAGAAGGATGCGCAAGTATTCATATCTTCTATTGTATCAGCGGTTCAATCAAACCCGCAGTTATCAGAATGTACTAATTCTTCATTATTAAGCGCGGCACTCTTGGGACACAGCTTAAACCTTCCACCTTCACCACAGTTAGGAAAGGTATATTTCGTCCCCTACAAGAATACAAAGTCCGGCGTAACCGAAGCACAGTTCATGTTGTCTTATAAGGGCTATTTGGAACTTGCTATGAGGTCAGGACAGTACAAGAAAATCCATGTAACTGACATAAGAGAGGGCGAATTAAAGTCCTATGATCCTATCGAAGATGAATATACCTTTGAACCGATTACGGATATTGCAAAGAGAAACAATGCACCGATTATCGGATATTATGGGTACTTCATACTGACAAATGGTTTCAAAAAGGCGCTGTATTGGTCTAAAGAGAAATTGGAAGCACACGCAAAGAAGTATTCAGCGGCATACAGAAAAGGATGGGACTCTTCATTATGGAAAACCGACTTTGATGCAATGGCACAGAAAACTATCATTCGACAGCTTATTTCCAAACACGGCGTAATGTCAGTTGAAATGCAGAGAGGATTTGAGGGCGACTACGGAGTAATCAGAGAAGATGGAACGCCGGATTATATCGACAATATTACTGATGAACCCGAAAAAGCAACAGATGTGTTTGCAACTGTAGAAGCAACAGAGGTAGTAAATGGAACTGAATGAAATCACGTATTACACAGAAGAAATGAATAAAGTATTTTGTAGTGCAAGTCAATACAAAGACATTATAGGATTTCCACTTATGCCAGGTTGCGAGGAACGCGCTATGAAGTCTATTAGTGGAGAATACGTTCGTGAAACAACAAAGGCATTGTTGCAAGGATCGATATTGGACGCACTTTGGGAAAACGACGATCCAGAATACATCCTAGAAAGATTTCCGGATTGTGTATCGTCACGCGGGGTGACAAAAGGACAGCTTAAAGCCGAATATCAAGATGTTCTTAAATGGTATCAGAGAACACTAAAGGAAGAAAAGTTTTGCGCGTATATGAGCGGTAACAAGCAGACTATTATGGTCGGAGATATCAATGGATTGCCTTTTAAGATCAAGATTGATTCTTTCATTGATGGGAAAGCAATCGTTGACCTTAAAACCACGAAAACACTTGACAGAAACCATAGATATTTTATTCCAGACAGCGGTGAAAGACTTCCTTGGTACTTGGCATATGGTTATGATACGCAACTTTCTATATACCGCGAGATCGTTCGTCAGAACACAGGAGATAAATTGCGTTGCTATTTGGCTGCTGTTGATAAAGACCCTCATCCGATATGTGATATTATAGAATTAAACACTAAACTTTTGGACGAAGCGTTAGAACGTGTTAAGATGAATTGTGAACACATTATCGCGTTAAAAAGTGGAGATATTGACCCTGTTCGTTGTGAACGATCAGAATGTGATTATTGTCGTGACACTCATAAGTGTGAAGTGATTAGTAGCGAAGAATTTGAACTTAGTGATAATTAGGAGGTTTTTATGCGTAGTATAATCACAAAATACGAAGAATATTCCGTGTTTAGTGGAAGTCCTGCACAAAGCGTGCATCATCTTATACCTGGTAGGGGAATGCGCGAATTATCGGAACGCTATGGGCTTAAAATCCCGCTTACGAATGCAGAGCATAATTTATCGTCGGTAGGCACGATCAATCAAATACACGGAAATCCTGCGGCAGAGAAGCTATCTAAAATATGTGGACAGCTTGCGTTTGAAAAGGAATACTATCGCAAATTGGTATGCGGCAAGGACAGTGAACAAGATCCTGCAAGGGAAGAATTTAGGAAAATATTTGGGAAAAGTTATCTTTAACGAGGTGTCAAGATGAGTTATAAGCAAAAAGAAACAGCTAGGGAATTTTGCAAAAAGAAATTTACAAAACACGGAATGAGTAATACAAGAATATACAGAATTTGGAGGAAAATAAAAGAAAGATGCAACGATGAAAAATCAAAAAATTATAAGAATTATGGTCAAAGAGGAATAACTATATGTGATGATTGGTGTTGTGATAAAGGTTTTGAAAACTTTTATAAATGGTCAATGGAGAATGGTTATGCAGATGAATTAAGCATAGACAGAATTGATAACTATAAAGGTTATTCTCCAGATAATTGTAGGTGGGTAAGTCAACTTGCACAACAAAATAACAGAAGGAATAATATTAAATATTTGTATAATGGAGAAATGTTGACAATTCCAGAAATATCTAGAAGAACTAATATCAATAAACTTACACTTTATTGCAGACTTAATTATTATGGATATTCTTTAGAAAAAGCTTTAAGCAAAGAAGTAAAAAGGAGGAAGAAAAATTTATGAATTGCATTTTCTTGATGGGAAGATTGGCAAATTCGCCCGAAATAAGAAATTCAAACAACACAACAATAGCTATGTTTAGCATTGCTGTTGACAGAAGATTCAAGAAAGACGGAGACGAAAATGCAGATTTTTTCAGATGCGTATGTTTTGGTAAGTTGGCTGAATTTACCGAAAAATACTTGAATAGGGGAACAAAGATCGTTTTGTCTGGAAGGGTTGAAAACGACAATTACGTCAATAAAAATGGAGAAAAAGTGTATGGAATAAAGATCATCGCAGAATCCATTGAATTTGCGGAAAGCAAGCAAAACGATACATCAAAAGAACAGAAAAACGAAAATAAAGAAGAAACATGGATGAATATACCGGAAGGTTCTCAAGAGGAGCTGCCATTTTCGTGATAAGGAGCAGATATGTTACAATTTGACCCAACAGGAAAAGAATTTCCGCATTTTGTGATACCGTTTGTTTTTCCGTCATTGAATGAGTACCTTGCAGAATGTGGCAAAAATCCCCGTGCAGGTGGGAAGATCAAGAGAGACTATACAATGTATGCCTGCAATTCAATAAGGCGTTATTTGAAGCGTTGGAAAGCCACAAAGCCTATTATTATTCATTATCACTTTTACGAAGAAAATAGGAAAAGAGATCACGATAATGTATTCAGCATGGCAAGTAAGTGCATCCAGGACGCTCTTATCAAAACGCTTGTGATAAAGAATGACGGGTGGAATCAGATTGAGAATTTCACACACGATTTCTTTGTTGCTGATACGCCAAAGCACGCAAGAATCGAAGTATGGATAGAGGAAGTGGATTAAATAAGTATACTTGTTGATATTTTGTAAGATGATGGAGGTTTGTGAATGAAAAAAATGGTAGCTCATTGTTTATTTGAACAATCTGGAACCTTCAAGAATGAGTTCAAAAAGTTAGGAATCGAGGCATACGATTACGACATTTTGAATGATTATGGTGAAACGGATTTTCAAATTGATTTGTATAAAGAAATTGAGGGGGGGTATGAAGGGAAACCAAGTATATTTGATTCAATTGCAAAAGATGATTTAATATTGGCATTTTTTCCTTGCACTAGATTCGAGCAACAGATTCTTTTGTGGTTCAGAGGAGAGTCAAAACAACAAAATAAGGCTTCTAATATAGAAAAACTTGAGACTGATTTGAAACTACATAAAGAACTGAGCAAAAATTACGAACTGATAACAAAATTGTCAATCGTTGTGCTTAGAAAAGGGTTGAGGATGGTTTTTGAGAATCCATATTCTGAACAGCATTATTTGACAAAATATTGGTGTTTGAAACCAGCCATTATTGACAAAAACAGACAGCAAAACGGTGATTATTTTAAGAAGCCGACACAATATTGGTTTATCGGATTTAATCCAAAAAACAATTTAGTATTTGAGGCGTTGGATTATGTACAAACAATGCAAATAAATAATTTATGGGGAACAAATCATGATGATGTTGTTATGAGGAGCAAAATCCATCCGCAGTACGCCAACAGGTTTATTCGTCAATATATTTTGTAAATGTATATTGACATTACCATTCAAATAGTATAACATAATATTAAATAAGTTTGTCGGAACTTATAAAATGAACATTGGGTATAACGGGAGAATTCTCGTTTACTATATTGACCGTTCGTGAGTGCCGACACACTCATGGGCGGTTTTTTATTAGAAAAGATGGAAAAGGCTGTTAAGTATTTAGTGGGAAAGGGGTGTTGACTTATCGCAGAGAGAAGAATGTTTGCAAAATCAATAGTTTTAAGTGATGCTTTTTTGGATATGCCAATGAGTGCAAGGTGCCTTTATTTTACACTTGGAATGTTGGCAGATGATGATGGTTTTATTGGTAGTCCTAAAGCCATTATGCGACAATGCGGAGCAAGCCAAGATGATATGGCTATTCTGTTACAAAAAAGATATATTTTGGCGTTTCAGAGTGGAGTTATTGTCGTAAAGCATTGGAGAATGAATAACTATTTACAAAACGACAGAAAAAAACCAACAACTTACCTGGAAGAATTGGAAACTTTGGAACTTGACGAAAAGGGAGCGTATACAGAAAAACAAGACGAAAAAATACTACTAAACCATGATGTATACAAAATGTATACACAGGATAGTATAGGTAAGGATAGTATAGGTAAGGATAGTATAGGTAAGTATTCTTGTTCGGAGCAATCAGAGATTACTCACGAACAGAAAGAAAAAATACCAACTTTTATAAATTTGCCATTGAATGACGGTACAGAATATGGTGTTCCAATAAAAGATGTTGAAGAATGGAAAGAATTATATCCTGCGGTAGATGTTGAACAAGAATTGAGAAACATGAGGGGATGGATTCTTGCAGAAAAAACTAGGAGAAAAACAAAGAGAGGCATAAACAGATTTATCAATAGTTGGTTATCAAAAGCACAAGATAAATCTAATAAAACATACAAAAACCAAAGAAACGATTTTAACGCTGAACGATTTTTAGAAAATAGGAGAAAATAGCATGACAGACACAGAAGTTATTGCAATGCTTACAAAAATCAAAAGTTATTATCAAAACTTTGTACTGAATGATGGAGTTGCAGAGGCGTGGATTGAGATTTTTAAAGACTATGAATGTGAGCCTATTATGGCGAGCATGAGAAAGTATGTAAAATCAAATGATTATTGTCCTGTTCCTGCAAGCATACTAAAAATTTACGATGAAGGTAAGGCTAAACTGAACAAGTATATAACAAGCGATTATGAAACACTGATGGGAATATTGACATTCATGTTGCAAAAGTCAGACGTTGCATCGGAAGTGGACTATTACAGAAAATGGATCTCAAATATTCCAGAAATCAGTAGGAAACAGGTATCGAGCAAAGTTATAGAGAACCTAAAGCAATATGGTAACAGCCATATTGGAGAAAAATTTGATTTTAAGGAATGGCTGAATTTACAACAAAAAGGTTGGTGATCTTATGAGTTACCTTGCAGAAAAAAACGTGATAGGATACTTACTTTTGGATTCTAATCGGATATCTGCTTCCGAAAACAAAATAACAAGAACAATGTTCACATCTCCGATCATGGGAGATATTTATTCGGAGTTTGAAGAAGGGTATTCTGAGAACAGAGAAGTAAACGCAGTTACTTTGCAGACGATGCTTTTGGAAAAAGGATATGCAGAGAATATTGTTAGTAAAACTCTTATGGATTGCGTTTCAGATATTGACTTTCAATCGTCATTCGGTAGTTGCATCGAAAGTATTTCAAACGATTATAAGGTCAGATTGTATGGAGAGAAAGTCAAAGGTAAGTTGCCTCCATCCGCAGATATCGACGATGCAATCAAGAAAACAATCTTAGAACTTGAAAATATGCTTGGCAACAGAAACGAAGAGATAAAGAGTGTTGCTGATATAGCTAAAGCAAATAAGGACTTGTATTTCAAACCTGGTATCGAAAAGACGAAAGTATTTTTTGGTTTAAGGGAAATCGACAGGCTTATAGGAGGCGTAGAGGGTGGTGACGTTGTAATACTTGCTGCTAGACCTGCTGTTGGAAAATCTGCTATGGCATTACAGATCATTGATTACAACGCAAGAAAAGGTAAAAAGGTTGGATATTTCAATCTTGAAATGCAAGAAAAACAAGTTTACGAACGAATGATCGCTAAAGCAAGCGGAATTGAACTGAACAGGATAAGGAATGCCACAAGATTTTTACAAGACGAGGAACAGAGATTTAATTCCGGCAACGAAAAACTTGCAAGCA
>Ga0310786_10000620_pt1 | contig 57031 bp, 57 predicted proteins | sample AusTroGonzalo_MG_FD_203881 | JGI IMG/M metagenome (GOLD analysis project Ga0310786, IMG submission 203881) | Bovine rumen microbial communities from tropical cattle in Woodstock, Queensland, Australia - Gonzalo_03 (v2) (version 2) | ecosystem: Host-associated > Mammals > Digestive system >...
AGGCCAGGTGCCCTCGCTGCGATCATTTCCAGGTTTGCCGCGATAGACGTCAACCTTACGAAGCTCGAGTCGCGCCCGATTCCGGGCATGGACTTCGAGTTCAGCTTCGTCTTCGACTTCGACGCCGCGCCGACAGACCCGCGCGTGCTGTCGCTCATATCGGAACTTTCGCAGGATCCTGAAATCGAGCGCTTCGAGTTCCTCGGGGCGTACAAGGAGAAATGACATGGGCGGCCGCACAATGACTCTCACCGACACTGCGTGCGGGCTGGAGCTTTTCCGCGGGCTCGGCCGCGCAGAGGTGTCGCGCATGCTAGAAAGCCTCAATGGGGTGCGCAAGACGTACCGCAGGGGCGAGATCGTAATGTTCGCCGGCAAGCGCGCCGAGAGGCTGCTGGCCGTCGCGAAGGGCCATCTCCATGTCTACAACGACATCTCGGCCGAGCACCCAGTGCTCGTGCGCGAGTTCGGCGTCGGCGATGTGCTGGGTCTTTGGATACTGCACGTGCCGGAGATCGCCTGCTGGCCGGGGACGATTGTGGCGGCCGAGGACAGCGAGCTTGTCTCGCTGGGCATGGATCGCGCTCGCGCGCTTCTCGCCTCGACCGAGAAAAGCGTGGCTAGGCTTTCGGTGAACGCCTCGCGAATACTTTCGCGCGAGCTCTTCTCGGTCTGGCGCAAGCTGACGGTGATGGACGCCCCGACGATTGAGGAGAAGGTGAAGATCTATCTTTCCGAGCTGGAGAACGAGAACGGCCGCGCGGGCGAAGTCGAGGTGCCGTTCGACCGCGAGCGGATGGCGGCGTATTTCGGCGTCACACGCCCGTCGCTTTCCAGGGCGCTTGGACGGTTGCGCGACAAGGGCCTCATCTCCTGGCGGAAGAACGTCTTCAGGACTAATTTTCCCCGAACCTGATCATTATCAGCTTCAGGATGTCGCGCAGGCGTACTGGCCAGAGGCGCGTTGGAAGCTCTGCCTCCAGGGGCTTCTGGATGAACTCGGGCAGGTCGGGGTTGAAGTCGAACCCCGTGATTGCCTCGAGGTCGTCTATCGAGATTATATAGCGCGAGGGCCAGGCGTTCCACGGTACGCTCTGCGGGAAGACGACCGCGAGCGCCCGGACGTCCATGCCTTCCTGGGCGACGATTACCTGGTAGAAGAGGGACGGCACGTCGATGTTGGTTCCGGAGAGCTTCTCGCCGTCCTTTGACGGCACGCAGCCGACGACGACCCATATCTCTCCGTAGCGCGCCGTCCATAGGTCTGCGATGCGGTGCTCGATGTCGCGCCAGGCCTTGCGGTTGAGCTGTGGGGACTGCGGGGCGATGTTGCCCATCATGAAGGTCTTGCGGCGCGCGTCTTCGCCGAAACGCGAGACGATGGCGTGGTTGGGCACCATGTGGCCGCGGTCGTAGCCGCTCTTCACGTAGTCGCCTGGCCGTGGCGCGTCTTGGGCGCCGCGGTCCACGAGGAAGGACGGGCGCCGCCCGTCCTCGAACTTCGCCTGCGCCGGCACATGGTAGGCGCACCAGACGGGATGGCGCAGCGACGGCGACCAGCCGATCTTGAACTCACCCCTGTCGATTACGCGTATGTCGTCCGGCGCCGGCGCGCCGGTACGGCGCGGAAGTCCTGCGAAAGCCGTCGAGCCTGCCGGCGCCTCGGTGTCGTATTCGTAAACCGCGTCGTCGCCAGTCCAGCCTAGGCCGTCGGTTATGTCGGCCAGCGGATTGCCGAACCAGAGAAGGGGCGCGGCGAAGAAGGAGCCGTTTCGTTCGAGCCATTCGCGCGGATGGTGCACGTACCATTCCGCCGCGACGCCCCACAGCGCGACTACCGCGAGCACGGCAATGCCGAGCTTGGCGGACAGTCTGCGCGCGCGCGACGCCGGCTTTTTCTTCTTGCGGCCCAACTCAGAACTCTCCGAGTTCGATGCGGATCGTGCGGCTCTTCATAGCCTGCACCGAGTCGGGATCGACGTCTCCAGAGGAGTGGCGGGAGACCCCGTCGCCGAGGTCGTCGGGGATTTGCAGTCGCTCGCCGCAGGCTGGGCATTCGGTGGACTGACCTGCGAGATCTGGCGTCGCCTCGATCTCCGTTCCGCACTTGCTGCAGACGAAACTGATGAATCCTTCGTCCATGGTCTTAGAGTCCCAGTTTGGTGGCGCTGCGCCATGCGTAGTATTTGCGGAGCTTCAGTTTGGCCGCGGCCTCTTCGTCGCAGAAGATCCAGCAGTCATTGTGCATCTGCAGCGCGGAGGCCGTGCAGAACTGGCTCACGGGGCCTTCTACGCAGCCTTTCACAGCGTCCTGCTTGTTCTTGCCGAACGCGAGAAGCACGATCTTCCGCGCCTCGCGGATTGTGCCGACGCCCATGGAGAGCGCGCGCGTGGGGACTTCCTTCTCCTTGCCCTTGAAGAAGAGCCTTGCGTTGTCCTTGATCGTGGAAGGCGTAAGATAGACGCAGCTCGTGCGGCTCTCAAGAGACGTGCCGGGCTCGTTGAATGCGATGTGCCCGTCGGAGCCGATGCCGAGGACCTGCAGGTCTATGCCGCCTGCCTTCTTGATTTGCGCTTCGTACGCACGGCACTCGGCGTCGAGATCCTTGGCGAGGCCGTTGAGGACGTGCGTGTTCTTTCTCTGGATGTCGATTAGCTTGAAGAGGTTTTCGTCCATGAAATACCTGTAGCTTTGGTCATGCGTGCCAGGCAGGCCGACGTATTCGTCGAGGTTCCAGCTCTTTACCTGCTTGTACGAGACCTTGCCCGCCTTGACGGCCTTCGCCATCTCGCGGTACATGAGAACCGGCGTCGAGCCTGTCGCGAGGCCGAGCACGGTCTTGGGGTTCTTCTTCACTTGCGCGGTTATCATTGCCGCCGCGAGCTTCGAGGCCTCCTCTTTCGTCTTGCAGATTACGACTTCCATTTCCTTTTTCCTTTCGTTTTCCGTATTTTGTATTGAAGATCCAATGCGAAGCGTACAGGTCTGTATTCTACCACATTCCGCACTGAAAATGCAAAGCGCCGCCGGGCCGTTTAGATCAGCATGAACGGCTGCGAGAATAGCTCTTCTCCGGAACCGTCCACGGCGTAGGCCTTGATGCGCGCGAACACGTCGACGCGCGGGCCTCGTGACTTGCCTTCCGGCACGACATCCCAAGAGATTCCGCTGCCGGTTCCCTCCTTGACCTTGCCGCGCGCCGTGATTACCTCGAAGCGCGCCGGCTTGTCGGTCGATGCGAACACGCGCTTGCCGTCGAACCCGATTTCCGTGAACGCAAGGTCGTCCATGCCGATTGCCGCGCCGTAGAAGTCTCCGTTGCGGTAAGCCCTTAGGCATTCATGCACTGTCTTTTCGCGCACGCAGAGCACATTTACGCCGAACACCCTGTTCTTGAGACCCCAGTCAGGCACGAAGAAACCAAAGCACTGCCGTCCCGTGGAAAGCGCCCAGTCCCAGTAGTTTTCGCTGTTGACGCCGGACTCCAGCACCTCTATGCCCAGAACGCGAGGGTCGTAGTCGAGGATGTCCAGCATGAGCCCTCGGTCGAGCTTGGTCCACGTCGGGTGGTTGATCGTGACACCACCGCCGTCGGGGTACACCAGCGCGGCGACCATGCGGTCCACTGCCGTGCCCCAGAACTCGCCGGAGCCGAAGTTGTATCCGTGCGAGAACGTCTTGAACCTGTCGTGGGCGTCGAAGGTTCCGGACGCGAATCGTGATCCCGGAGCGCACATGTGCAGCGACCCCGCAAAGCGCCCGTTTGCCAGTCGGAAGGAATGGTGTTCCGCGTTCGGCGCCTCCAGGATTCCCTCCGGCAGGGGGTTGAAGACCTTGCCGTTCTCTTTGAACGGGAAGTCTTTCGCCTGTTCAGGGGCGAGTTCCTCTTTCCACTTGCCGACGATTGCGTTCCAGTCGAACGGCCCCTCGACGCGGCGGCCGTCAACTGTCACCGGGTGGTCGTGGTGGACCCTGTAGTAGTTGTGGGTCATCTCCGCCGCAGGCACCCACGGGGCGCTTGGGTAGTAGTTCGACATCGTAAGAAGACCGAAGCCGTGCTGGAGGTACACGTCAAGCATCTTCTGGTTTGTGCAGTGTCCGTGCGAAGTCGTCTTCACACGCACCACGCCGCTCCAGTCGAGGCCGCTGTACGGCCGACGGTTGCGCGGCGGCGCGGGGCTTTTCGCCGGCGCGCCGGCTTTGCTGCAGGGCTCTCCGCCCGAACAATAAGCAGCGGAGGCGATTGCCGCCGCGCCCAGTGCCATGAATTCCCGTCTTTCCATTGTGTCAGTCTATGTAGAGTGAAGGAATCTTCTGCGGCACCCTATCCGGATTCTGCGGCGCGACAGGCTTGGCTGCCTTTGCCGCGGGCTTTGCGGGCGCTGCGGGCTTGTCCGTCGCCGGTTTTGTTGCAGCCGATGTGAGCGCCTCCGGTGCGTCGTGTGGTTCGGTTGGCGTGCTGGTCGCCCTGTAGAGCGCGCGGAGCCCGAGGAACACGAGAACCAAAATGAGCGCGGCGCCTGCGGCGAGAATCGCCCACCTGCCGACTGCCGGCGGGATGGTGGGATCTGACTTATGCCGCACAGGCGTGGCGTATCGCGAGAGGTTCATGCTCTGGCGTGGTTCCGGAGCCTGTAGCGACTGCTCTTCACGCTCGTATGCGGCGGAGAACAAGTCTGGCTCGCGGCTCTCGTCGATGCTTGGCTGTGGCGCCGGGGCGCTTGTCGTCTTTTCTTCCTGTGGAGTCGTTATATCCGGTGTTGGCTGAGGTTCAAGTGTGAAGTCTGGTTCTAGCGCGGTCTCTTGCTCAGGCTCTGGCTCGGTTTCAGGCTCTGGCTCCGGTTCTGGCGCGAGGACTGGTTTTGGCGCGGGTGGCGGCTCGGCCGTAACGCGAACCTGTGTTGCTGAGGGGCGCTCCTTGATGCCGGGTTCGCGGTTCCCGTTGAAGATTTCCATGAACTCCGCGACCATGGGCTTGGGGTCCAGCCCCACGGCTTCGCAGTAGAGCTTCACGAATCCGCGGCCGTAGATTGCCGCGGGGAGTCTCGAGAAGTCCTCGTTTTCGAGGTCCTCGATCATGGAATGCATTATGCGGGTCATCTCCGCGACTTGCGCAACCGTGTAGCCCTTCGCCTCGCGCGCGGCTCTGAGCGTGCTTCCGAATTCCGTCATTGTCCAACCTCCTCTTCCTGTGAAGTAGTTTCGCCATCGCCTTGAGCGGCGTTGCCTTCGCCGTTGAATATGGCGAGAATCTGTTCCTGGTCCATGATGATCTGGCGCGGGCCGGCGCCGATTTGCGGACCTATCACGCCGGCGTCCTCGAGCATGTCCATTATCTTCGCCGAGTGGTTGTAGCCCCAGCCGAGCTTTCTCTGGAAGTGGCTGGTGGACGCCCTCTGCGTGTTGATGATGCACTCGATCGCCTTCTTGAAGTCGCTGGCGTCGTTCTCGGCCTTGACCTGCTCCCTGACCTCCTGCGCAGACGCCGCGCCTGCGTCGGAGTCGCCGTTTTCGCCGAATAGGTCGACTTCCTCTTCCTTGAGGGTGGAGAGCTTCTTGGTGAAGCGGTCGTCGAACTGCGTCGCGGAATGCTGCTCGATGAAACGTGTCACGGCGTCGATCTCGGCGTCGCGTATCCATGCACCCTGCGCGCGTATGAGCTGGCCGTCCTTCGACTTGAAGAGCATGTCGCCGCGCCCGATCAGGTTCTCGGCCCCCGTGTCGTCAAGGATCGTGCGCGAGTCTATTGACGTGGCGGTCTTGAATGCGACGCGTCCCGGGATGTTCGCCTTGATCGTTCCGGTGATGACTTTCGCGTCAGGGCGCTGCGTCGCGAGGATGAGGTGTATGCCTGCGGCGCGGGCCTTTGCGGTGAGGCGCGATATGTTGGGCACGACCTGCTTCGCCGCGGCGGCCATGAGGTCGGCGACCTCGTCGATTATTATCACGACGTATGGCACGGTCTTGGGCATGTCGGAGCCTACGGCCGTGTCGTCGCCGAACATGTCGGTCTGGGTGAACGACGGGCGGTGGTTGAAGTCGTAGATGTTCTTGACCTTCGCCCTCGCGAACAGCTTGAGGCGTTTTTCCATCTCGACGACGGCCCACTGCAGCGAGAAGACGACCTTCATGTTGTCGGTTATCACCGGCACAATCAGGTGCGGCAGCGACGCGTAGGCGGTGAACTCGACGCTCTTCGGATCGACCATTATGAGCTTGAGCTCCTCGGGCGTCTTCGTCATGAGCAGACCGTTGATGATCGCGTTAAGGCAGACTGACTTGCCTTGGCCGGTCGCGCCTGCGACGAGCATGTGGGGCATGGATGCGAGGTCGGCGATGAGCTCCCTGCCTGCGGCGTCCTTGCCGAAGAGAAGGGGAAGTTCGCCCTTGAAGTTGCGCCAGGCTTCTGACTCGACGATTTCGCGGAACGTTATGCCGGCCGGCGTGCGGTTCGGCACCTCTATGCCAACGCAGTCCTCGCCCGGTATAGGCGCCTCTATGCGCAGGGAGATGGCGTGGAGGGCGCCCATGAGGTTGTCGGAGATGTTGGTGACGGCGGAGTAGCGTATCCCCGGCGCGAGGCGTAGGGCGTATTTAGTGACGACGGGCCCCTGCACCGTGTACGCGAGCTCGGCGTCGATGTTGAATATCTTCAGCGTGTCGATGAGCTTCTTCGTCATCTCGGAGACGTCGCCGTGGTCGGCTTTCACCTTCTTCAGCGGGCTGAGCAGGTCGAGCGGGGGCAGGACGTACGGCCCCTTGTCCTCCGCCGCAGGAGCGTCCTGCCGCGCCTGGGCGTCCTGCGGTGCCGGAGCGGTCTGTCGCGCCGGCGCGACCGTAGCCTCGGGTGGCGCCAACCTGGCCGCGCGGGCCGCCTCCTTCTCTGCGCGAGCGGCCTCCTTCGCGGCTTCCTTGGCGGCGCGCTTCGCCTCTTTTGCCGCAAGCTTCTCTGCCTTGGCTCGGGCTTTCATTTCCTCTTTCTGGCGACGGACCTCTTCCTTGGCGCGTGCTGCAGCGAGGAGTCTTTCGCGTTCGGTCTCGTCATCGTCGTCCGCATCGCCACGTCCGTACGCGTCAGACAAGGCGTCCGCCGCCGCGCTTCTTGCGCACGCCCATCTCACGAGCGCGCGCAGGAACGCGACCATGTCGCGCAGCCCGACGGCGGCGACGAGCGAGAAGGCCATTGCGACGACCATCACGACCGACGAGCCGAAGTCGGATATTAGCGGCGAAAGCGCGCGCGTCATGATGAGGTAACCCACCGCGCCGCCGGCATTGGGCGTGTTCACCGCGGCGGCGAGCGCGGAGATTGGCCCGCCATGGCCGCCCAGCACCTGCAGAAGGCATGCGGACGCGGAGAGAAAGACGGTGAACCAGATTCCGCGGCGGATCAGGCGCACCCTTCGGCCAAAGCCGAAGCACAGCCCGGCGACGATGCACATCGCCGGAACGAGCCAAATGGCCAGGCCGAATGTCAGGTAGCCGTAGTACGCAAAGCCGTCGCCGAGGGCGCCGATCCAGTTGGTGTGCGGACGCGGCGGGCAGCACAGCGCGGAGATGGACATCCAGTCGTATGTCAGCAGCGCCGCCAGCGGGAAAAACGCCAGGGGAAACAGCAACCAGGCGTAGGCGCGGTGTCTTGGCTCGGCTTCAGTGTTGGAGAATCTGTCTGTCATTTCCGGCGTCTCCGGAGGATTCTGTCTGTTTGTGGACGTAGTCCGTTTTTAGGAAATAGTATATCGCGATCGCCAGTACGAGCGAGAGGGCCTTCAGCCCCCAGTTCCCGTCCTTGATCCTGAACGGATTCTTCATGCCGCGCCCCGTCCTTTCCTGAAGAACCTTTCCGCAAGTTTCTGGAGGAAGCCTCCGTCGCCGCGCCTCCGCTCGTACATGGCTTTCGATATCCAGCGCGTCAGCGTCTGTTCCGCCTGGTCGCCGGTGCAGCGCATGAGCCGCCCGTTGTGGGCGACCGAGACGGCGCCTGTCTCTTCCGAGACAACGACAACGAGCGCGTCGGTCTCCTCAGAGAGGCCGGCCGCCGCGCGGTGTCGCATTCCGCTCACCGAGAGCTCCGGGTTGCATGAGACGGGGAACACGCAGTGCGCGGCGGATATACGGCCGTTCCGTATCGTCACGCCCCCGTCGTGCAGCGGCAGCGGCGGCGTGAACACGCAGCGCACGAGCTCTTGCGAGAAGCGCGCGTCGAGCCGCACGCCGGTCTCTTCGTAGCTGCGCAGCGATATGCCGCGCTCGAACGCAAAGAGCGCGCCGATCTTGCGACCGGCCATGGCGAACACCACCGATGCGGCGTATTCCGGCGAGACGGAGCCAGAGACGTCGAACTTGTTCCTCTTCTCGAGCCATCCCAGCGCGCCGACCTGGGCGAGGAGGCGGCGGATCTCCGGCTGGAATATGACGACCGTCGATATGGCCAGGTAGACCAGCAGCCACTTGACTATCGTGGAGAGCACGTCGAACTGGAACACATACGTGAAAAGCGCCAGCGCCAGCGCCAGCACTCCGACGCCGGCGAGCGCCTGGCCGAATCTCGAGCCCTTAGCCGCCTTGAGGATCGAGTAGATCGTCAGGTACAGTATCAGTATCTGGAGTATGTCGGATACGCTAATCACCGCTCTGCCCGTCCTGCTGCGGCGAGACAATCTGCTCGACTTCCCGTCCGTCCATGGTTTCCTTCTCTATCAACGTCTTCGCGAGCCGCTCGAGAGCGTCTTTGTTCTCAAGTATCGTGCGCTTCGCGTCGGCGTACGCCTCGTCGATCAGCTTCTTCACCTCCGCGTCGATCTCCCGCGAGGTCTCTTCGCTGAACGCCGGGGAGAGTTCGTCGCCCGTGAACTGCGACGGCTCGCGGAACGACTGGAAGCCGAACTTCTCGCTCATGCCCCAGCGGCAGATCATGTCGCGCGCGATCGACGTCGCCTGGCGGATGTCCTGGGCTGCGCCGGTGGATACGTCGCCGGTGAACATCTCCTCGGCGATGCGCCCGCCGCAGCATATTCGCATCTCGGCGAGGAAGTGGCTCTTCGTGTGGTTCAGGACGTCCCGCTCCGGCAGCGCCATCGTCGCGCCGAGCGCGCGACCGCGTGGGATGATCGTCACCTTGTGCAGCGGGTCGGCGCCGGGCAGTAGCACCTGCAGGAGGGCGTGGCCGGCCTCGTGCCACGCAGTGGTCTCGCGGTCTTTCTGCGAATAGCCGGCGGACTTGCGCTCGCGGCCCCAGAGCACCTTGTCGCGCGCCTCGTCGAGGGTCGCCATGTCCACGCCGTCGAGCTTCTTGCGAACGGCGAGAAGGGCGGCCTCGTTGAGAAGGTTGGCGAGGTCTGCGCCAGAGAAGCCCGGAGTGCCCCTGGCCACGCGGTCGAGGTCGGCGTCTTCCGCGAAGCGGATCTTCTTTCCGTGCAGGTCGAGTATCTCGCGCCGGCCCTTGAGGGTCGGCAGCTCCACGACGACCTGGCGGTCGAAGCGGCCCGGCCTCAGGAGCGCCGCGTCGAGAGTGTCCGGCCGGTTCGTGGCGGCGATCACGATCACGCCCTCGTTTGCGTCGAAGCCGTCCATCTCCACGAGCATCGTGTTGAGAGTCTGCTCGTAGGCGTGCTGCCCGCCTACCGCGCCTGCGCCGGTGCGCTTCTGCCCGATGGAGTCGATCTCGTCTATGAACACGATGCACGGCGCGCGCTTCTTCGCCTCCGAGAACATGTCGCGCATGCGGCTTGCGCCGACGCCGACGAACATCTCCTCGAAGTCGCTGCCGCTCATCGCGAAGAAGGGCACGTTGGCCTCGCCGGCGATTGCCTTCGCGAGGAGTGTCTTGCCGGTGCCCGGGGGCCCAACGAGCAGCACGCCCTTCGGTATGCGGCCGCCGAGCCGCTTGAACGAGGAGGGGTCTTTCAGGAAGTCCACTATCTCCTCCACCTCCTCGCGGGCCTCGTCGATGCCGGCGACGTCGGCGAACGTTGTCTTCTTCTTGTTCTCTAGGTTGTTCAGCAACTTTGCCCTGGACTTGCCGAAGCCAAGCATGCCGCCGCCCATCTTGCGGTAGAACAGCCAGTAGAAGATGAATGTGATCCCGAAGAAGAATAGCAGGTTGACGACAAGCGGGGAGAGCGCGCTTTTCTGCTCTCGCACCTCGACCTTCACCGAGTTGGCGAGGAGGTCCGACATCGTCGTCTCGTTCTCGCCAGGCACGAGGTGCACCTTGTAGCGGTGCTTCTTCGGCGCGCCCGACTTGTCAAGCTCGTCGGTCTCGACTTCGCCGGAGAAGAAGGTGGACCCGTCGTCGCGGTTGAACGTGCGCACGACCGGCTCGACGAGCTTCCCCTGCTCCATCGCCTGGTAGAACTCGAGAAGGGTCATCTCCTTCGTCGAGGGCGTGTTCGGGTTCATCCTGTATAGCGAGAAGAACGCGCCTGCGACGAGCGCGATCAGGATCCATGAACGCCATGCCTGGTTCGGTTTTTCAGCCATACCGGGAATTATACCAAATCCGGCGCCGTTTTTGTTGGCGTCGGTGCCGGTTTGACACTATTCCGCCGTGCGCGGTATGGCGTAGCCGTTGAACCTGTGGGTGTTGTAGAGGGACTGCTTCGGGTCCACTGGAAGGCCCATGGCCTTGCGGATTTCGAGAAATGCCTTCACGGACTTCGGCCCGACCTGACGGAGCTTTGCGCCGTGGCCGGCCGCGAGCAGCAGCACCTGGCAGTATGCGTCGGCGTTTTCCGCGAACCACTCCGCCTCCTCGATGTCGCGTGCGCCGCAGACGATGCCGTGGTTCTCCATGAACACGACGTTCGACTTCTTCGACATCGCGGCAACGTTCGCCGCGACCTCGTCGGTCCCCGGCGTGCCGTACGGCGCGAGGGGCACCTGGCTGAGGAAGATGTCCGCCTCGGGGTTGATCCCGTTCGGCGGCACTTGCCCCGCGAACAGGAACGCGTTGCAGTGCGGCGGGTGGCAGTGCACGCACGCGTTCCATCCCGCGGTCTTCATCATCGCGATGTGCACCTTCACCTCGCTCGTGCGCGGGCGGTAGCCGCAGAGCTGTCCCGCCTGCATGTCGACAAGACAGATGTCCTCGCGCTTCATGAACCCCTTGCAGCAAAGGGTCGGCGTGCAGAGCACGAGGTCTTCGCCGACGCGGACCGAGAGGTTGCCGCCGTTGCCGTCGGTGTAGCCGCGCCCGTAGATGCGCCGGCCCATTTCGCAGATTGCGTCCTTTACCTTGTTGATTGGCGCGGAATTGAAGAACCTGTCGAGCTCCTTGCGCGTCTTGGGCCTGGGGCTCTTTTTCCAGTCGAAGACCCGGTTTACGAGCGGCGGGTTGATGTAGAGCTTCTTGTCCACTTTACTTCTCCTTGTTCTTGAGGAAGACCTCTATGACTGGTATTTCCTGCGCGGGCTTCACGACCGGCAGAATGAAAGACGGCGGCACGTCCTTGCGCGGGAAGCCAGAGACGTCGAGCGGGATCTTGATTCTTATCTCCGATGCGTCGTGGAGGAACTGCGCATATTCCACCTTGTCGGCGAAATCGATCGGCAGCGACGCGATCGGGTAGTCCAGGAGGTGCACGTAGAGCCTGTTCTTCGCCGGGTTGTACGTCATGAGCGTGCCTTCCGGAGCGGCGATGCCCTCGGGCGCGGGACCGCAGCAGTATATGGAGCGTCCGTTGAAGCGCATCCAGTTGCCGATTGCCGCGAGGCGTTCCTTTGCGCGCTCGTCGAACACGCCGCGCCCGGTCGGGCCGACGTTCAGGATCGTGTTGCCGCCCTTCGATACGTTGTCGATTATCATCACGAGGAGCTGGCGCAGGCTCTTCCACGTCGGCTCGTCGCGGTGGTAGCCCCAGCTTCCGGAGAACGTCTGGCACGTTTCCCACGACGGGGCTTTCTTGCCGTTGCGCTCCGGCCACTTGCGGCTCTTGCGCTGCTCTGGGGTGACTACGTCGGCCTCCACTCCGTCGCCGAGACGGTCGTTCACGATTATGCCTGGCTGGAGGGCGCGCGTCATGTCCATGAGCTCGCGGCCTTTCCAGTCGGAGGTGTGCTTGAACGTGTTCCACCACGGATCCCTGGGGCTCTGGCACGAGAAGTCGTACCAGAGTATGTCGATCCTGCCGTATCCGGTGAGCAGCTCCTTCACCTGGCCGTGGAGGTATTCGACGTATTTGGAGAAGTCGCGCCCCTTGTTCTTTTCCGCGAGCTCCGCGGCGGAAAGCTTCTTGCATCCCGGGTACCAGTAGTCGAACGTGTAGTCCGGGTGGTGCCAGTCGAGCAGCGAATAGTAGAACCCGCAGCGCATGCCCTCGGCGTGGCAGGCATCGGAGAACTCGCGCACGATGTCGCGCCCGAACGGGGTGTTGGTCGACTTGTAGTCGGTCAGCTTCGAGTCGAAAAGGCAGAAGCCCTCGTGGTGCTTAGTCGTGAGCACGATGTACTTCATGCCGGCGTCCTTCGCCGCGCGCACCCATTCCCTGGCGTCGAAAAGGTCCGGGTCGAAGTGCGCGGGGTACTTCGCGTATTCGGCATCGGAGATGTTCTCGTAGTTCTTCACCCATTCGTGCCTTGCGGCGAGCGAGTAGGCGCCGAAGTGTATGAACATTCCGAAGCGCGCGTCGGTAAACCACTTAAGGCGGGCGGCAGTCTCGGCCTCGGTCTCCGCGAGGGCGGGCGTTGCCGCCAGTACGAGCGCCGCGGCCGCGACGAGTCTTGTTGCTGCGTTCACTTGCGTCGGTTCCTTTCCATGGTTTTCAGCGGACGATGGCTGCGCGCGCCTCGGCGAGGTCCTTGAACTCGCCGGCGGCGATCATCTGTACGATCAGGTTGCCGATGGCGGTTCCCTCCACGGGGCCGGCGAAGACCTCGAGCCCTGTCGCCTCCGCAGTAAGCGTGTTGAGGTACCTGTCCTGGCTGCCGCCGCCCACGATGTTCACCGAGGTGTAGGTCTTGCCGGTGGTCTCGGAGAGGCTCTTTATGGCGTCGGCGTAGCATTCGGCGAGCGACCTGTACACGCACTGCATGAGCTCGCCGACGGAAGCTGGCACCTTTCCCGCGGCAGCGGCTGCCTTTGTGACCTCGGCGGTCATCGACCCGGGGTTGATGAACCTGTCGTCGTTTACGTCCACGACGGTGTTGTAGCCGGACGCGCCACGCGCGGCCATCTCGAGGTCGGCGAAGGAATACTTGTGCGACCGGTCGAAGCCGGCGAGTCCCTTGAGGGCGTCGGCGGTTTCGTACGACTCCTTGCCCTCGACATAGCTCTCGCCGTTCAGTTCGCGGCGTATGGACTGGATCATCCACAGACCCATGATGTTCTTGAGGAACCGGTAGCGCCCCCATGCGCCGCCTTCGTTCGTGAAGTTGGCGAGCTGGGCGGCCTTGGTCGTAAGCGGGCGGTCGTTTTCGACGCCGAGCAGCGACCACGTTCCGCTCGAGAGATAGACGGCCTTGTCGTCGCGCGCCGGCACGGCGAGATAGGCCGAGCCCGTGTCGTGCATCGCGGGAAGGACGATCTTGACGCCTTTGTATTCGCCGACGGTGCCGCCGGGCATCTCAAGGCGGCCGAAGATCCGGTCGGGCAGCCCCAGCATGCGTATGAGCTCGCGGTCCCAGTCCATGCGCGCGGCGTCGAGAAGGGCGGTGGTGGATGAGTCGGTGTACTCGTGCACGATCTTTCCCGTGAGGCGGTAGTTGATGTACTCCGGTACCATCAGGAAATGCTCGGCGGCCTCGAGCTGCTCCGGGTGCTCCTTCATTAGCGCCCACAACTGGTAGATCGTGTTGTACGGAGCCTTCTGGAGGCCGACGCGGCGGTAGAGGTCGGAGAACGAAATCACTTTTTCCTCTATTTCCGCGTCCACGCCCTTTGTGCGGGCGTCTCGGTAGGCGACGGCGTCGCCGATGCGTTCGCCCTTTGCGTCCAGCAGCGTGAAGTCCACGCCCCAGGTGTCGATGCCTGCGGAATCCACCGGGCCCTTGGCGAGGGCGGCGTCGATGCCGGCCTTCACCGACTCTACGAGCCCGTCTATGTCCCAGCAGTCGTGGCCGTTGCGGCGGACCTGGCGGTTTTCGAACCTAAATACCTCTTCGAGGCGGATCTTGCCGTTTTCGACACGCCCGAGTATGTGGCGGCCGGATGACGCGCCTATGTCGATTGCGAGATAGTTTTTCATATGTTGCCGCTATTATACAAGGAAACCGTGTGCAAAGTCAATATTGACTTTGGAAATGGCAATGTTCCGTAGGTCAGCAAAGAAGATATGCATGCCATGGGGTTCAACGAAGGAGAAACTCCAATGTCTATCGGGCGCTTTTCGCGGGTCGGCGGGAAAGACAAAAAGGGGGAGACGCGGACTTCTCTCCTTCGACATTTTTCAGTGGTGGACGATGAGGGACTCGAACCCCCGACCTTGACCGTGTAAAGGTCCTGCTCTAACCAACTGAGCTAATCGTCCGGAATGCCATCTCAGCAAATCAGTCTAGCTGCTTCCTGATTACGCGCTTGGCCTTGCCCTCCGTGCGCGGAAGGGCGCCAATCGGGAAGACGTCGCCCTTGGGAAGGAAGCCGAGCCTTTCGCGCAGGTGCTTGGCGACGGTGTGGCCCGTGACCCCCTCGGCGGCCTCGACGTTGATTGTGACGTCCGTCATGCCGTTGCGCTCCTCGAGGATGATCTGGAACTCATCCGCCACACCGGGGATTTCCTTGAGTGCCTGTTCAACCTGGCGCGGGTAGAAGTTCACACCCTTGACGATCAGCATGTCGTCCGTGCGCCCGGTGATGCGGTCGATCCTGAGCGACGTGCGCCCGCATTCGCATTTTTCCCGGCTCAAGATGCGCGAAATGTCGTGCGTGCGGTAGCGGATGATCGGCATGGCCTCGCGGGTGAGGGACGTGAAGACGACCTCGCCGTACTCCCCGTCCGGGATGGGCGCGCCGGTCTGGGGGTCGACTATCTCCGTTATATACTGGTCCTCGAACACATGGAGGCCGCAGTGGAACTTGCAATCCTGCCCGGTCGTGCCTACGCCGCCGGTCTCCGTCATGCCGTAGATGTCGAAGCACTCAATGCCAAGGCGCTTTTCGATGCGCAGGCGGGTTTCGTCCGAGAACGTCTCGGAGCCGAAGATGCCGACTTTAAGGTACGGGAGGTCCCGCTCGCCCTCCGGAAGCGCATCCAGCTTCTCTATGAGCCGCGGAACGTATGATACGACCGACGCGAAGCCCTTGGTCTTGAAGTCCTTCATCAGCCGTATCTGGCGCTCGGTGTTGCCGGACGACGCGGGGACGGCGAAGAGCTGCGCCTTGCGGCAGCCGTGGTAGAAGCCGAAACCGCCGTTGAAGAGCCCGAATGTCGGGATGATCTGGAATGCGTCGCCTTTTTCCAGCCCAGCCATGGAATAGCACCTCGCCATGCATTCCGCCCACTGGAGCAGGTCGTTCTTGGTGTACGCCATGACTACCGGGGTGCCGGTGGATCCTGAGGACATGTGGAACTCGAGCAGGTCGCGGCGGTCGACGCAGCTCATGGCGAGCGGATAGGCTTCGCGGAAGTCGTCCTTGGTGAAGAACGGCAGTTTCGCGAGGTCGTCGAGGCTTTTCACGTCTTCTGGCGAGGCCATTCCGCCTTTTTGAAGGCGCTGTCGGTAGAATTCGTTGCCCCAGACCCGCTCAAGGGACTTCTTAAGACCCTGCAGCTGGACGTGCGAGTATTCGTCGCGCGAGAGTGTCTCTTTTTCTCTGTTCCACATTGGCATGGGATGTATGGTTAGGTGGTTAGAGGGGTTGGGCGGCTTCTCGGCCGCACTTGAACGCGCGCACGTTTACGTCTAGAAGCTTCGCCTTCGGCCCCGAGAGCAGGTCTTTCATCGCCGCGAGCCATGCATCTTCGCCGAAGGGGCAGAGCACGGAAAGGGCGCCTGCGAGCACCATGTTCATGGTGCGGGCGTTGCCGACGGTTTCCGCGGCGATTTTCATCGCGTCAAGGAGCACGAGCCGCCTGAACGCCTTGCGCACGCGTCCGTCGAGGTCTTCCACGGCGGGCTGCTGGCCCGAAGAGACCGTCACCGGCACGAGGTACATGTCGTTCACGACCGCCGAGCCCGCCTTCGCGAGCATGCCCGCGCTGCGCAGCGCCTCCAGCTTGTCGAACGCGACCAGGATGTCGGCCGTTCCTTCCTGGATTACCGGGGAGGCGACGGCGCTACCGAAGCGCACCTGGCTCGTGACGCTGCCGCCGCGCTGCGCCATACCGTGGATTTCCGACTTCTTGACGTCGAAGCCGCTTTTTGCGGCCGCCTTGGCGAGAATGTCGGCGGTGAGTATTATCCCCTGGCCGCCCACGCCGACTAGGGAGACGCCGACAGTCTTCATTCCTCGACCCTCTCGACCGTGATCTCGGGGTCGATCTCCTGCAGTCCCGCTTCGATGCCCTGCTTGAGGGTCATCATCGCGAACGGGCAGCTGCCGCAGTGCCCGACGAGTTTCAGCCTAACGACCTTGCCTTCGATGCCGACAAGTTCCAGATCGCCTCCATCCGCCTGGAGCCCGGCGCGGAGCTCCTCTAGTTTCGCCTTTATCTTTTCTTCCATATAGGGTGCGTCTCCTATTGCATGCGTGTCAGATGCGTATTATACCATAAAGAAGTTCGCTTGTGCGGCATTTGTGCAAGCTGGGCGATTTTTCGGCCCTTGAAATTTTTTTGGATTTGCACTTGCCAAGTTCGAGGGGTTTTTGATATACTACGCCCAATTCTCGCAAGAGAAGGGTTGCGATACGGGCGAGTCTTACCCGTCGCGTCGTGACCGCAGGGCTTGCCATGCTCGCGGTTCCGGTGCGGACCGCGAGCCTTGTTTTGCGGGGGTTGCTGGGCGAAGACCCAGTTGCGAGCGAAGCGCCGTCAAGGGCTTCTCGCGGCAACGCCGAAAACCTCCCTGGCCGGGAGCGGGCGACCGCGGAGATCGCGACCGTCGGAGTCCAGGACAAAAGGGGCGAGCGTCCGAAAGGGCGCGAGCCGGAACGGAAAGAAAAGAACCAAGGAAAAAGAACTATGCAGCAGCAGAGAGTCCGCATCCGCCTCCAGGCATACGACCACCGTGTGCTGGATCAGGCTGTCGGCGGAATCATCGACACGGCCCGTGGCACCGGGGCGCAGGTCGTGGGGCCGATACCGCTACCGACCCGCGTCGAGCGCTTCACCGTGAACCGCTCGCCTAACGTCGACAAGAAGTCGATGGACCAGTTCGAGATGAGGACGCACAAGCGCCTCCTCGACATCGTGAACCCGACCGCGCAGACGATCGACGAGCTCAAGAAGCTCAATCTTCCCGCGGGCGTAGACATCACCATCAAGGTCTAAGGGGGGTGTCATGGAAGGCTTGATTGGAAAGAAGATCGGGATGACGCAGGTGTACGACGCCGACGGCAATCGTACGTGCGTCACCGTGATCGAGTGCGGTCCGTGCCCGGTCGTGCAGCTCAAGACGCTTGAGCGCGACGGGTATGTCGCGGCGCAGGTCGCGTTCGGTCCCCAGAAGAAGCAGAGACTTGCGAAGGCCCAGCAGAAGCACTTCGAAAAGGCCGGCGTCGAGACGATGCGCGTGCTGCGCGAGTTCGCCCTAGACGAGGGCGAGACGCTCGAGGTCGGCAAGGCCGTCACGGTCTCGAACTTCGAGGGCGTCAAGTACGTGGACGTCACGGGCGTCACGAAGGGCAAGGGGTTCGCGGGCGTCCTCAAGAAGTGGGGCTTCGCCGGCGGCAACATGACGCACGGCGGCCATTCGAAGCGCCGCACGGGCGGTCTTGCCGCGCGTGACCTTCCGGGCTGGATCGAGAAGGGCAAGAAGATGCCCGGCGACATGGGCGCTGTCAGCAGGAAGGCCGTCAACCTCGAGGTCGTGCAGATCCGTCCCGAGGACAACGCCATCCTGGTGAAGGGTTCCGTGCCCGGCGCGCGCAACGGAATCGTTATGGTGCGCAAGTCCCTCAAGAACAACGCCATCGCCGCGAAGGCGAAGAAGGGGGCGAAGTAAGCCATGCAGAAGATCGAAGTTACGTTCGACGAGTCCATTCTGACGCTCGACAGGGGCGAGCAGGCGGTCAAGGACGCGGTGACGGCCACCCGCAACGCGATGCGCGCCGGCACGGCCTCCACCAAGTCGAAGGGTGAAGTCGCGGGCTCCAACAAGAAGCCCTGGAAGCAGAAGGGCACGGGCAACGCCCGCGCCGGTTTCCGCCAGAGCCCGGTGTGGCGCGGCGGCGGCGTCGCGCACGGCCCCCATCCGCGCTCATACGAGACGAAGCTCAACAAGAAGGTCTGGCGCCTCGCGTTCGCGCGCGCGGTTTCCGACAAGATCAAGGCCGGCGACGTCATCGTCCTCGACGAGTTCAAGTTCGAGGCGCCCAAGACGAAGCTCATGGCGGCCCTGCTCAAGGGCCTCGGGGTGGACAGGACGGCCTGCATCGTGCAGAAGGAGGCCGACGACACCGTGATTCTGGCTACGTCGAACCTTCCGCGCGTCGACTACTGCACCGCGCGGGCGCTCGACGTCTACACCGTTATGGCGAGCCGCAAGCTCGTGTGCGACAAGGCGGGGTTCGACGCCCTGCTTGAGCGTATCGCAATGTAAGGGAGGTCAGCCGTGACGAAGCAGGAACTCATTGAAAAGACGAACCGCGTCATCCGCGGCGTTCTCGTTACCGAGAAGAGCGCGAGGATGTCGGCGGAGAACCGCTACCTCCTCGAGGTGGCGCCCGACGCGCGCAAGCCGCAGATCGCCGAGCAGGCCGAGAAGGCCTTCGGCGTCCACGTGCTCGCGGTCCGCACCGCCAATATGAAGGGGGCGCTGCGCTACATCCGCGGCACCAGGCGCACGCGGAAGGAACCCACCTGGAAGAAGGCGATCGTGACCGTCAGGGCCGGCGAGCGCATCGAACTGGCGTAAAGGATCATACACCATGGCACTCAAGAAATACAACCCCCGTTCGTGCGGCATACGCTTCCGCGAGTCCGCCACGTTCGAGGAGATCACCGAGAAGAGGCCGGTCAAGCGCCTCACGAAGGCCGTTCGCAAGACGGCCGGCCGCAACAACCAGGGCCGCATCACCACGCGCCATCACGGCGGCGGGGCTAAGCGCCGCCTGAGGATCGTCGATTTCAAGCGCAGGAAATTCGGCGTCGAGGCGACGGTCAAGGACATTGCGTACGACCCCAACCGCAGCGCGTACCTCGCGTTGCTCGAGTACGCCGACGGCGAGAAGACCTACATACTCGCGCCCGAGGGGCTCACTCCGGGCATGAAGGTGTCGAGCGGCCCGAAGGCCGAGGCGACGGTCGGCAACTGCCTGCCGCTTGCGCAGATTCCGCTCGGGCTCTCGGTCCACGCGATCGAGCTCGTGCCCGGCCAAGGCGCGAAGGTCGGCCGTTCCGCCGGCAATTCGTGCCAGGTCATGGCGCGCGACGGCAACAGGGTCACGCTCAAGATGCCCTCCGGCGAGGTCCGCATCTTCGACGGGCGCTGCCTTGCGACGGTTGGCTCTGTCGGCAACAAGGACTGGGGCGCGATCAAGCTCGGCAAGGCCGGGCGCAAGCGCCATCTCGGCATCCGCCCGACGGTCCGCGGCGTCGCCATGAACCCTGTTGACCACCCGATGGGCGGCGGCGAGGGCCGTACGTCCGGCGGCAGCGATCCGCGTTCCCCGTGGGGCAAGCTCGCGAAGGGCGGCAAGACCCGCGCGAAGCGCAAGGCGTCCGACAAGGTCATCGTCAAGAGGAGGAAGTAATCCATGAGTCGTTCTCTCAAGAAGGGGCCTTATGTCGAGGAATCTCTCCTCCGCAAGGTCGAGAAGATGCAGGCGAGCGGCAAGAAGCAGCCGATCAAGACGTGGAGCCGCCGTTCGATGGTGCTTCCGGACTTCGTCGGGCTTACGTTCGCCATCCACAACGGCCGTCAGCACATGCCGGTCTTCATCACTGAAAACATGGTAGGCCACCGGCTCGGCGAGTTCGCCCCGACGCGCACTTTCAAGTCGCACGGCAACTCCGCGGCGAAGGCCGAGAAGTAAGGAAACAGAGTCATGACATTCCTTTACCGGATTAACAAGAACGGGTCGGCGGCCGAGGGTCTGCTCAATGCCGGCGACGAGGCCGAGGCGCGGGCGAAGCTCGACGCCAAGTTCCCGAAGGAGGCCGGCGTCAAGGTGCTTGGTCTCGAGCAGGTCTATGTCGCCACCACGCGCAACATGCGCATGTCGGCGTTCAAGGGGCGTCCTCTCGCGGCGGCCTGCCAGGGCCGTCCCGTCAGCGCCGCCCTCGCGGCGGTCGAGTTCTCCCCGAAGAAGGCGGCCGGGATCATCAGGAAGACGATACTGAGCGCCGTCGCCAACGCGAAGCACAACGACGGCCTGGCCGACGCGTCCGGCCTCGTGGTTAAGACGTGCGTGCTCGAGGAGTCGGTCCGCATGCGCCGCTACTGGCCTACGGCCCGCGGCTCGGCCCATCCCATAGCCCGCCGTCTCTGCCACTGCAGGGTCGTGCTGGCGGAGGGCGGTGCGAAGAAGTCCAAGAAGGGAGCGAAGTGACATGGGTCAGAAAGTAAATCCTATCGGTTTCCGCGTCGGCGTCAACCACGCCTGGGGCAGCCGCTGGTTCGCGCCTAAGAAGACGTTCGGCGCGCTTCTCGTCGAAGACCAGAAGATCCGCGACGTCTGCAAGGCGAAGCTGGCCGACGCCGGCATTTCGCGGATCATGATCGAGCGCTACGCCAACCGCGTCCGCGCGACTCTGTTCAGCGCGCGTCCCGGCGTGATAATCGGCCGCAAGGGCGGCGACGTCGAGGCGGTGCGCGCCGAGCTCGAGAAGATGACCGGCAAGGAAGTCTACATCGAGATCAAGGAGGTGACGGGCGTCGACGCAGACGCGCAGCTCGTCGCCGAGTCCATAGCCCAGCAGCTTGAGCGCCGCATCATGCTCAAGAGGGCGATGAAGCGCGCGATGAAGGTCGCGATGGACATGGGGGTGGACGGCATCAAGGTGCACGCCGGCGGGCGCATCAACGGGGCGGAGATCGCCCGCGTCGAGTGGTCGCGCGAGGGCAAGGTGCCGCTGCACACGCTCAGGGCGAACATCGACTACGGTTTCGCGGAGGCCAATACCACGGCCGGCAAGATCGGCATCAAGGTTTGGATCTGCAAGAAAGAGGGCTTCCGCGCCCGCGCCCCCCGCAGCGAACGCCGCGGCGAGCGCCGTGAGCGCGGCGACCGCAAGGAAGGGAAGTAAGCCATGCCTTTGATGCCAAAGAGAGTGAAGTACCGCAAGGTCTCCAAGGGGAACCGCGCGGGCTACGCCACGTCCGGCACGGAACTCGCGTACGGCGAGTTCGGCCTCAAGGCCCTTACCAGGGGCCTTCTCACCGCCACCCAGATCGAGGCCTGCCGCGTCGCGATAAACCGCGAGATGAAGCGCAAGGGCAAGCTCTGGATCCGAGTGTTCCCCGACCGCCCCGTGACGCGCAAGCCGATCGAGGTGCGAATGGGCGGAGGAAAGGGCAACCCGGAGTTCTGGGCGGCCGTGATTCTGCCCGGCAAGGTGCTGTTCGAGGTGGGCGGCGTCAGCGAAGAGGTCGCCAGGGAGTGCCTCCGCCTCGCCTCCACGAAGATCGGCATCCACACAAGATTCATAACCCGCGCAGGAGTCAAGATCTAATGAGCACGGAAACGAAAGTTCGCGGAGACCGCAAGCTCCGCAAGGGGACGGTGGTCTCCAAATCGGGCGCGAAGACCGTCAAGGTCGCGGTTTCGTACCGCGAGCGCCATCCCCTGTACGGAAAGATCGTCACGCGCACGAAGAACTACCACGTGCACGACGAGGCGGACTCCGCCAAGGTCGGCGATGTCGTGACCATAATGGAAACGCGCCCGCTGAGCGCCACGAAGCGCTGGCGCATCGTGAAGTAAGGAGGCAAGGTCGATGCTTCAGGAACTCTCCAACCTTGTGGTAGCGGACAACACTGGCGCCAAGCGCGCGATGTGCTTCCGCATCCTCAAGCAGCGCAAGGAATACGCGCATCTCGGCGACGTCATACGCGTGGCCATCAAGGAGGCCTCGCCGACCTCCTCGATCAAGAAGGGGTCGGTGGCCACTGCGGTCATCATCCGCACCGGCAACCCGATCCGCAGGGCGGACGGCTCGGTCGTGCATTTCGACCAGAACGCGTGCGTCCTCGTCGATTCGAAGCTCAACCCGATCGGAACCCGCGTGTTCGGGCCGGTCGCCCGCGAGCTCCGCGACAAGAACTACATGAAGATACTCTCTATGGCCCCGGAAGTGGTCTGAGGCAAAGGAGCGAATAAAGATGTCCATCGCAAGAATAAAGAAGAACGACACCGTCATCGTCCGGCGCGGCAACGACGCCGGCAAGACCGGCGTCGTGCTGAGCGTCGACCCCGTAAAGGGGACGGCGATCGTCGGCGGGATCAACGTGCACAAGAAGGCCGTGCGCCGCACCGAGAAGACTGCCGGCGGCCTCATCGACGTCGAGCTCCCCGTGAGGCTGTGCAAGCTCATGCCGTACGACCCCGAGAAGAAGTGCGGTACGCGCGTCAGGACCGTCGTAAAGGACGGCAAGAAGGTGCGCGTCTCCGTTAAGAGCGGCAAGACACTGTAAGGCGGAGGAAAGGTCATCATGGCAAGACTCAAAGACGAATACGCGAGCCGCATCGTTCCCGAACTCGAGAAGAAGCTCGGCACGACGAACAGGATGCTCGTTCCGCGCCTGCAGAAGATCGTCATCAACATGGGCTTCGGCATCGTCTCCAAGGACGAGCAGAAGGCTCTTGTCGACGACTTGGCGGCCATCACCGGGCAGAAGCCGATGCTCTGCCGCGCGAAGAAGTCCATATCGAACTTCAAGCTCCGCGAGGGCATGGTCATCGGCGCGAAGGTCACGCTGCGCGGCGAGCGCATGTGGGAGTTCGCCGACAGGCTCGTGTCCGCCGCGCTGCCGCGCATCCGCGACTTCCGCGGCGTGCCGAACCGCGGCTTCGACGGCGCCGGCAACTACACGCTCGGCGTCAAGGAGCACACGATATTCCCGGAAATCGTCGACGCCTCGGCGCATTCCGGCATGGACATCACCTTCGTGACGTCCTCGTCCGACAACAAGGCCTGCAGGGAGTTGCTCGTCTCCATCGGCATGCCGTTCGCAGGAAGGAACTAACCCATGGCCAAGAAGTGTTTGATCGAAAAGCAGAAGAAGACGCCCAAGTTCAAGGTGCGCGCGTACAACCGCTGCCAGCGGTGCGGACGCAGGCATGCGTACCTCCGCAAGTTCGGGGTCTGCCGTCTCTGCTTCCGCGAACTCGCCGTGGCCGGGCTCATCCCCGGTGTCACGAAGGCATCGTGGTAAACTGAAGGAAAGGAATCAACTGAAATGACTATCGATCCCGTTTCCGACATGCTGACGTCTATCCGCAACGGATTGAAGGCGCGCCTTTACTCCGTCGAGACGCCGGCCAGCAGGCTCAAGGCCGAGATAGCCCGCGTGATGAAGGAGGCCGGCTACATCGCCGACGCCGTCACCACGAGCGGCTTCCCCAGGAAGCTTGTCATAACGCTGAAGTACACCGACAGGGCGGTCCCCGCGATCACCGAGATCAAGAGGGTCTCCAAGCCCGGTCTGCGCCGCTACGCGCCGTGCGGCGCGATTCCCTCCGTCCTCGACGGCATGGGCCTTGTCGTGCTCTCCACTTCGAAGGGCGTCATGAGCGGCGCCCGCGCGAAGAAAGAGCGGCTTGGCGGAGAAGTCATCTGCACTGTCGCTTAAGAAGGAGTCAAGGACAATGTCTCGTATCGGAAAAGAACCCGTCAAGATCGCCGAAGGCGTCACCGTCTCGGTCGACGGCCGCAAGGTGACGGTCAAGGGCAAGCTCGGCGAGCTTTCGTACACGATGCACGAAGGCGTCGATGCCGCCGTGGAAAACGGCGAAGTCAAGGTCTCGTGCGCGGACGACGCCGCGTACGGCAACTTCCACGGGCTTGCGCGTGCGCTGATCGCCAACATGGTGACCGGCGTCTCGCAGGGCTACAAGAAGCAGCTTTCCATCGAAGGTACCGGCTTCAAGGCCGTGCTTTCCGGGAAGACCCTTTCGCTCTCGCTCGGCTTCGCGTCGCCGAAGGTGTTCCCGATCCCCGACGGGCTGACCGTCACCGTCGAGAACGACGGCCTGCAGGTCACCATAACGGGTTTCGACAAGCAGCAGGTCGGCGAGGCCGCCGCGCGAATCCGTTCGTACTATCCGGCCGAGCCGTACAAGGGCAAGGGCATCAAGTACGTCGGCGAGCACATCCGCCGCAAACAGGGCAAGAAGGTCGCATAAGCCGCGCCGCAAGGAGAACACAAACTATGTTCAATCGCAAAGTCCAGCGTCAGAAGAGGCATCTCCGTCTCCGTCAGCGCGTCATCGGCACGGCGGAGCGTCCGCGCATGTCGATCTGCGTGACGAACAAGCACATGTACGTCCAGTTCATCGACGACGACGCCGGGAAGACTCTCGCCCAGGCGAACTCGCTGAAGGACGCGAAGGCCAATCTCGAAGTTGCGAAGGCTCTCGGGGCGAAGGCCGCAGAGGCGGCGAAGGCGGCCGGTATCTCGGTCGTCACGGTCGATCGCGGCGGAAACAAGTACACGGGCCGCGTGGCCGCGATCGTCGAAGCCATGATGGCCGGCGGCGTCGCCATCTCTGCCAAAAAGGAGGAGAAGTAAGCCATGGCATTCAATCGCGACAAGCGCGGGGACATGCCCGAGGACAACCTCGACGAGCATACCGTATTCATCAACCGCTGCGCCAAGACCGTCAAGGGCGGTCGCAGGATGAGCTTCTCCGCCGTCATCGTCGTCGGTGACAAGGAAGGCAAGGTCGGCGTCGGCTTCGGCAAGGCCAACGAAGTTGCGGACGCGATCCGCAAGGGCGGCGAGGCCGCACGCAAGTCGATGAAGAAGATCGTCATGAAGGGCAAGACGATCCCGCACGACGTAGAGGGCGTCTGCGACGGCGGACGCGTGATACTGAAGCCCGCTCCGGACGGAACAGGCCTTATCGTCGGCGGCGGCATGCGCCCCGTCCTCGAGGCGGCCGGCATCCGTGACGCGGTTGGCAAGTCGCTCGGCTCGAAGAACCGCCTCAACGTGGTCAAGGCCACGCTTGCGGCGCTTCTCAAGCTCCGCAGCGCCGAAGAGATCGCGGCGGTTCGCGCCTGATTGTCTGAACCGATGGCAATCGATTGCCGTCGAACGCTATCGAAAGGAGAAACATGGATCTCAGCAATCTCACCAACACCCCCGGAGCCCGCAAGCGCAGGAAACGCGTCGGCCGCGGCTGCGGTTCGGGAATGGGCAAGACCTCCACGCGCGGCCACAAGGGCGCTGGAGCTCGCAAGGGCCACAAGCACAAGCTGACGTTCGAAGGCGGCCAGATGCCGCTCGTGAGGCGTCTGCCGAAGCGCGGCTTCAACAATGCGGCTTTCAACGCCAAGGCCCTCGCGGTCAACGTCGGCGACCTCGAAAAGAAGTTCGAGGCTGGCGCCGAGATCACGGTGGAGACGCTCGCCAAGGCCGGGTTCTCGGACAACAAGCGTCCGAAAATCAAGGTCCTCGGCAAGGGCGAGCTCACTAAGAAGCTCACGGTCAAGGTTCCCTGCTCCGCTTCCGCCAAGGCGAAGATCGAGGCGGCGGGGGGATCCGTCGCCTAAACCGCGGTCGCCGGAGCCGGTGGAATTCGCTGCAATAGACTTCGAGACCACCGGCTGCGACGACGGCGCGGCCAACGAACCGTGGCAGCTGGGCGCGGCGTTCGTCCGCGACTCCAAGATCGTCGGGAGGAAGGAGTTCTTCTTCGACGTCGAGGGCGCGCCGGAACGCGCCCATTGCTCCGGCTCGCTTGGCACGCTTGCAAGCTCGTACGAGACTTGGGCGCCGGTCATAGCCGGCAGGCCGCTCGTCGCGCACAACATAGCCTGCGAGCGGACAATCCTCACGCGTGCCGCGCCGTTGACGGCGTGGGGTCCGTGGGCGGACACTATGCGCATCGCGAAGGCAAGGTACCCGAGGCTGCCTTCGTACGCGCTCGGGGATCTCTGCGAGATGTTCGGCTGCGTGCCGGACGACATGCCGGGCAGGACGTGGCACGACGGCCTTTTCGACGCCGTCGCCTGCGCGAAGCTGGCCGTTTTCCTCGGGGTGTGCTTTCCGTGACGGAAATGGGAGGCTTGGCATGACTGTGGCGACCAAGACCGTGCGGTTCGACGCCGCGCACGTGCTCACTAACCACCAGGGGCTCTGCAAGAACCTGCACGGCCACACGTACAGGGTCGACGTGTCTGTCACCGGCGACGAGGCCGACGACATGGTGATGGACTTCAAGGATCTCAAGCGCGTGCTTTCCGAGACGGTCTGCGACCGCTTTGACCATGCGTTCATCTACAACACGGCCTCAGCCGGCGAGTGCGAGATCGCCGCCGTCGTCGAAAGGCACGGCATGCGCACCGCCGCGATACCGTTCCGCTCGACCGCAGAGAACCTCGCGCGCCACTTCTACGGCCTGCTAGCCGGGCAGATTGCGCCGCCGCTGAAGCTCGTCTCGGTCAAGGTATGGGAGACGGCGGACAGTTGCGCGGAGTATAGGGCGTGACAATGTTGCGTCTTGCACTACTGTTCTGGGAGTTTTCGAAGATATCGCTTTTCGTGATAGGCGGCGGATATGCCATAATCGCCGTCGCCGACCGTACGCTTTCGCGCAGGGGCTGGACGGAGGATGGCGAACTCCTGGATCGGCTGCCGGTCTTCCAGATGGTGCCGGGGCTCATTGCGACGCATACTGCTGTCTATGTGGGGAGGAAGGTCGCCGGGCGAATCGGCGCGCTCGTGGCCGTCCTGGCCGTGGCGTGGCCGTCGGTCTTGATCTTCACGTTTGTGTCGGCGGGGTACGACTCGCTGCCGATTGACGCGCCATTATGCCGCTCGGCATTCATCGGGCTTAGGAGCGCCCTCGCCGGCATCATCGCGGCGGCGGTGATACGGGGTTGGACGCGCAACCTGAACGACGCCTTTTCATATTCGCTCGCGGCACTCGCTCTCGCGGCGCTTTCGCTCGGCACCGAAGTCTGGATCGTCCTGATATGCGCGATGTCGGCCGGCCTTGCGGAGGCTCTTCTGCGGCGGCGTGCGCCGCCTGAAGACCAGGCAAAGGTCTTTTGCTCGTCGTTTCTGCCGTTGCTCCTTTTCCTGAAGTACGGCGCGCTGTGCTTTGGCGGCGGTTTCGTGCTTGTGCCGATGTACATCGAGGACTTCGTCGGACCGTCGGCGGCGTTTCTTCAGGTGACGGCGGACGAATTCTCCAATCTCATGGCGCTGACGCAGATGACGCCGGGACCGATAGGCGTGAACGGCGCCACTTACTTCGGCTTTCGCCTCGCCGGCGTAGCAGGAGCGGTGCTGGCTTCCGCCGCGCTTCTCCTGCCGGGCTCGCTCCTCGCGTATTTCGCGTTTGCATCACTCGACCGTTTCAGTTCCAGCGCAGTCGTGCGCGGCGTCCTGCGTGGCGCAAGGCCCGCTTCGACGGCTCTCATGCTTGTTGCGCTCTATGCCTTCGCCAGGATGAGCGTCTTCGATTTTTCAAATCATTTCAGCACATTCGCGTCCATTCTTGTTATAATATCAGCCACCATGTCATTGAAGAAAAAACTGAACCCGGTTCTCATAATCGTCCTGTGCGCGGTGGCGGCCTCGGTCGCGCGCGCCGACGTGGCGGCCGAAGTCACGACCGAGCGCTATCCCGACGCCGATTCCGTTGTCGTCGATACCGTTACCAGAGTCGAGTACCGGCTGGACGGTACGTACGAGGAGACCGATGAAACGTGGACGAAGATCCTCACCGAGAAGGGCCGTCGGGAGGAAAGCGCGATATCGGTGTCCTACTCCAAGCGCTACGGCGCCGCCGAGATACTCTATGTCGGCGCAAAGGGTCCCGACGGCGAGGAGCGGGCGATCGACGTCTCCGCCACGACAAAGGACGCCACCGACAACTCGAGCATGGGCTCCAACATATACGACCCGCTCGACCGCAGGATCGTGTGCACCGTGCCGGGGCTGAAGGTCGGCGACATAGTCCACACAAAGGTCGTTCGCAGGACGTTCAAGCCTCGCTGCGAAAACGTGTGGGCCGATCTCGCCGTCATGGAATGGACGCACCCGATAGTGAGGGCGGTCTGGGAGATAAAGGCCCCCGCCGCGCTGCCGCTGAAGAAGGTCAAGATCAGGAACCCGCTTGGCAACATCGTATCAGAGTCGCGAAGGCTCAATGATGGCTCGATGCTCCACGTCTTCACCTGCACGAATTCGCCGCAGGCGTTCCCCGAGCCGGACATGCCGAAGCTCTATACGCAGGTGCAGAACGTCAGGGTCTCCACCGCCGAGAGCTGGCCGGAGATATCGCGCTGGTACTGGAACCTCTGCCTGCCGCGCCTCGAGAAGACTTCGCCAGCCATGACGAACAAGGTCGCCGAGGTCGTGAAGGGCGCCTCCACGCCGGACGAGCAAATTCGCGCGCTCTTCAAGTTCGTGTCGCAGGAGATTCGCTACATGGGTCTCATGATGGAAGACACGTCGCCGGGCTATACCCCGCATGACGTGGACATCACCTTCGCGAACCGCTACGGCGTCTGCCGCGACAAGGCCGTGCTTCTCGTCGCCATGCTGCGCATCGCTGGCTTCGAGGCGTATCCGGTGCTTATCAACATTGGCGTGAAGCACGACCAGGAGGTTCCGATGCCGTTCTTCAACCACGCCATCGCCGCAGTGGCGTCGCCCGGCGGCGGTTATGTGCTCATGGACCCGACGGACGAGAATTCGAAGGACCTCTTCCCGCCGTACGAAAACGACACGAGCTATCTCGTGTGCCGCCCCGACGGGGACATCCTGCGCACCTCGCCGGTCCAGTCTCCAGACGAAAACGCGCTCCGCATAGAGTCGCGCGGGACTCTTTCCCGCGACGGCTCGCTCTTTCTTGAAAGCGACATCGCCTTCCTGGGCATAAACGACACCGCCTACAGGCACGGCTTCGTGAAGAAGAAGCCGGAGGACAGGGTGAAGTTCTTCGAGCACATGATGAAGGGCCTTGTGCCGGGTGCCGACCTCGTTAAGTGCGACATCGAGCCGAAGGACATGCGCGACACCGACTTGCCGGTCAGGGTGCGGCTTGCCGCGCGCCTGCCCGAGACCGTGCTGCGCGGCGCCTCCAAGGACGTGTTTACCCTGCCGTACGTCTCCTCCCGGCTGGGCATGGCCAACTTTCTGCTCGCAGGCAACACTTCGCTCGAGAAGCGCAGGTTCCCGCTCGTCCTGACCAGCACCGCCGCAATCGAGGAGCACGCGACGATAGAGCTCGGCGGCGCTCTCGACGGCCGCCCGTCCCTGCCGCCGAACGAGAGCCTGTCGGAGGCCGGCTTCGAGTTCTCGCGCTCGTACTCGGTTTCAAACGGCGTCCTCGAGACCCGCCGCAGGCTCGCCATCTCGAAAGTAGAGCTCTCTCCGTCCGAGTACGGCGCCGTGCGCGAGGCGATAAAGCGCGTGGAGGCGGCAGGCCGTCGCCAGCCGGTGTTCGCTGCGGATGGACTCTCGGAGGCTGACGTCCACACGATCCTCAATTCCACCGAGGTCTCCATTGCGTCAGATCGCGAGTGGACCGTCACCAACCGTATCGTGAAGGAGATACTCTCCTACGACGGCAAAAAGAGCTCGGCAGAGATAAAGTTCCGCTTCAACCCGATCGTCGGCGGCGTGGATCTTGTCTCGGCCGTCGTGAGCAACAAGAACGGCTCCGTCTCGGCTCTCACCGAGAAGGAGAAGAACGTGATGGACTGCGGCTGGGCCGCATCCGCGCCGCGTTATCCCGCATCGAAGATACTGGTCGCGAACTTGCCAGCCGTGGAAATCGGCAGCGTCATCTCGTACACTGTCGTCTACACCGTCACGAATGCCGCAGCGCCGTACTACGGAACGTTCTCGTTCGACTCCCGCGAGCCCCTGGACAGGCGGTTCGTGCGCGTCAACGGCTGGTCGCGCGAGGTCGTCTCTCCGCGCAGGATACCAAACGAGCCGGGGCAGCCTGAGGCCTCCCTGTGGCGCGACGTCGAGATCGTAAGCTCAAACCGCTTCAGCCGCATAGACCTTCGCGTCGAGCCGTACAGCGGCGCGGAAGGCGAGCCGCTGCCGTTTGGGGAAGTGACGCCCAGGTCGGTGCGGGACTGGATGGCCAGGCACGTGAAGGTCGCTGGTCCCGGCCTGTACGAAATGCCTATCGGTCTGCAGCTAACAGACCCTGGCACTGTCCTGAGGGAACGGTACGCGACGCGGCTTGACTACGTCAGGACGATGTGCGCGGTTTTGAAGGGCGCCGGATACAACGCTGACGTTGTGCTTGCCGCAGGGGACGCGAACGAGCCGGAGGAGATAAGGGAGCGCGATATGCGCGGCAAGCCGAACGTGCGCGCGTTCGCGTACGCGCTCTGCAGGGTCCGCGAGAGGACCGGCGGGTTCCTCGGCTTCGGCGGCGAAGTGGAGGAGACGTTCATCGGCACCGAAAATGAGTATGCGCCTCTTGGGGCGTCGGTGTTCGAGGGGAGCACATATTTCGATCCAGAAGAGTGTGCGTTCGGCGTCGTGACGGTGCCGAGGGCCGAGCTTTCCGACTCGTCCGAGGAGACCACCGAGATCGATGTGCGCGAAAATGGCGCGGTGGACATGACGGTTGAGACGCTGTACCGCGGCTCCTCCGTCGGGCCGTTCCGCAAGAAGTACGCGGAGATCCTGCCGGAAGACCGCAGCCGGCTCCACCAGGGCCTTCTCGGAGCGGTCGCCCAGGCGGCTTCTGCCACGAGCGACCTAGAGGCGGACATCAAGGGCTATCCGGCGAAGCGGAAGTTCTCGTGCTTCATTCCGGACTTCGCGACGATCGAGGGCGACACCATTTCCGTGCGGCTGCTGCCGCTTACTTCGTCCATCCCGACGTTCACCGGCAGGTCGCGCTTGACGCCGTTCGCCGTCAAGGCAGAAGACCCCGAGATGGAAACGGTCACGGTGAGGTTCCCGTCTGGATACGCCGCGGCGGAGCACCTTCCGGAGGCGTTCGTCTTTGCCGACCCGAAGGACGCCGGACGCGTATGGCTTGAGTCTTCGACATCTTCGCGCACCGAGGACGGACGGCTCGTGGTGACGGTGCGCCGCCGCGTGCTGAAGCGCGGAAGCTCATGGTATTCGCCGGATTTCATAGAGCTTGTCCGGGACCGCAACCGCATCGCGGCTTCGCGGGCCAACCGCACAGTCTCGGCGAGACGCCTTTCAAAAACCAAAACGGAGGATGAAAAATGAACATCAGGACTATTCTGGCTGCTGCCGCGGCGGTTGCGGCCGTGCATGGCTGCCGCACCTGCGTGGATGCGGAGCACGTATACCCCGACTCGATTAACGAGGGGTTCGTGTCCCTTTTCAACGGGTACGACCTTGAAGGCTGGCAGGGCGCCACGGAAATGTATGGCGTCGACATGGAAAAGGAGCCGGGCGTGCTGCAATGCTTCCCCGACAGGAAGGCGGCGGACGGTAAGCGCGGCGACCTCTGGACGGCGAAGGAGTACGGCAACTTCATACTCCGCTTCGAGTTCATGATGCCCGAGAACGGAAACAACGGCCTCGGCATACGCTACGACGTCAAGGACGGCAAGGGCTCCGACAGCGCGTACGACGGCATGTGCGAGCTTCAGCTTCTTGACGACGGGGGAAGCCGCTACTACGACGCGGATGCGAAGAAGGACAAGCTCAAGCCCTACCAGTACACCGGTTCCGTCTACGGAGTTGTCCCCAGCCTGCGCGACAACGTCGGCAAGCAGATCGGGGGCAAGGACAAGAACTTCGCCGGTGGCGGCAGCTACGTGCGCAGGCCTGGGATGTGGAACTTCGAGGAGGTCAAGGTCATAGGTAGCGAGATCGAGGTGTATCTGAACGGCTACTTGATCACAAAGGCCGACGTTTCCAAGTTCCGGGGCGACGGCGACACTCCCGACGGCAAGAAGCACCCCGGTCTCCACCGCAAGCGCGGGCCCATCGCATGGCTCGGCCACGGGCACAACGTCAAGTGGAAGAACATCCGCATCAAGGAGCTGCCCGACGACGCTAAGATGGACGGCGTGTGTCCGCACCAGAAGATGAAGGCTCCCGCCGGGTTCGAGACGTATTTCGACGGCTGCTCCAGTCAGATCAAGTCGATGTGGAAGGGGGTCACTACCGAGGGGCATTTCGACAGCCCGGTCGTGCGGCAGGCGGCGACGCCCGAGAAGCGCGCCGAGATGCAGAAGAAGGCCGACGCTCTGCGCGACGCCCACTGGTCTGTCAGGAACGGCAACCTTTTCTTCGACGGTTTCAAGGGCGGCTATTCGCTCGCGACGAAGCGTGACTACGCCGACTTCGAGCTGTGGGCCGACTGGCGCATCATGTCCATCACCGGCGACTCCGGGCTTTATCTGCGTGGCTCGCCCCAGGTGCAGATATGGGACGCGTACAACCAGTGGCACATCGGGTCCGGCGGGCTCTACAACAACAAGACCGCCAAGACGGGCAACCTCTCTAAGGCCCTCAAGATCGCCGACAGGCAGGTCGGCGACTGGAACCGTTTCCACGTGGTCATGAAGGGCGAGAAGGTGACGGTCTGGTTGAACGGCGAGCTCGTGGTGGACAACGTGACGCTCGAGAACTACTGGGACAGGACCAAGCCGATCTTCCCGTGCGAGCAGATCGAGCTGCAGTGCCACGGCGATCCGACCGAATGGCGCAACGTCTTCATCCGGGAATTGTAAATTCGGTACTTCCGCCGGACGCCGGAATATGGTATAATCCGTCACTCTAAAAAAACACGGAGCGGAAAATGGCTATAGTATTGGGTTTGCCGAAAGGCAGTCTTCAGGAATCTACCTTCGCGCTGTTCAAGCGCGCGGGGTTCAATGTCACTTGCTCCAGCCGCAGCTACGTGCCGACCATCGACGACGACGAGATAAAGTGCCGCCTCCTGCGTCCGCAGGAGATGAGCCGCTACGTCGAACTCGGTCTTCTTGACGCGGGCATCTGCGGGTACGACTGGGTGTGCGAGAACGGGTCCGACGTGCGCGAGATTTGCGAGCTCAACTACTCGAAGGCGACGTCGAACCCTGTTCGCTGGGTGCTTGCGGTTCCCGAGGCTTCGCCGATCAAGTCGGTCAAGGACCTCCAGGGCAAGCGGATTTCCACGGAGGCGGTTGGCATGGTGAAGCGCTACCTTGCGAAGCACGGCGTCTCGGCGGAAGTCGAGTTCAGCTGGGGCGCGACGGAGGTCAAGGCGCCGGAGCTGGTGGACGCAATCGTCGATCTCACCGAGACCGGCAGTTCCCTGCGGGCCAACAAGCTGAGGATCGTCGATACGATTCTCGTTTCGACGACGCGGTTCATCGCCAACAAGGCGGCGTGGAAGGTCAAGTCCAAGCGGGCGAAGCTCGAGCAGCTGAAGATGCTCCTTGTCGGGGCGCTGGAAGCCCAGAGGAGAGTCCTTCTCAAGTGCAACGCGCCGGCGAAGAACGTGTCGAAGGTCGTCAAGGTGATGCCCGCCCTGCACGCGCCGACGGTGAACAAGCTCCACGGCGGAAAGTGGTTCGCCGTCGAGTCGGTCGTGGAGGAGAGAAAGGTGCGTGACCTCATCCCGAGCCTGACCGCCGCGGGCGCGACGGGAATAATCGAGTTGCCGCTCAACAAGATAATATTCTAAGACGCTTGGCGCCGGTCGCGTGACGGGCGCCTACAGAGAACAAGGAGACAAAAATGGGTTCGATCAAGAAGAAACGCCGCAAAAAAATGTCCAAGCATAAATACGACAAGCGCATGAAGGCGCAGCGGCATAAGAACAAATAAGGCCCAGTGGGCTTTTTCAAAGCATACGACATGCGCGGAACATACGGTGCGGATTTCGACGTCCGCACTGTGTATCGTGTTGGCCGCGCTCTGCCGCGGGTCTTCGGCCGCCTTGGCGGCGGGGTCTCCGCGCCGCGGATTCTCGTCGGCCGCGACTGCCGCGTGACGTCGGCCGCGGTGCGCGACGCGCTTGTCGCCGGTTTGCTCGAGGCGGGCGCCGAGGTCACGGACCTCGGCCTCTGCACGACGCCGATGGTCTATTTCTTCACGGCAGCGGACGGCTACGATGGCTCGGCCATGATAACGGCCTCGCATAATCCGCCGTCCGACAACGGAATAAAGGTGTCGATGCGCACCGCGCTGCCCGTGGGGTATGCGTCGGGGCTTGACGAGGTTGAGCGCCTTGTTTTAGCCGACGCGGCGGAATACGTCGGCGGTACGCCGCCGCCGGTCGCCTCCGTGCCGGACGCCGCAGAGCGCTATGTTGAATGGCAGAAGTCGCATGGCGGCGCACTGCAGCCAGACGCGCTGCGGTTCGCCGTCGACTGCTCGTGCGGCATGGCGTCGCTACTCGTGCCGGCGCTATATCCTTCCGCTACCGTGCTGAACGGCGTCATGGACGGGCGGTTCCCCGCCCATAGCCCTAACCCCCTCAAGGAGGAGGCGCGAGCGCAGGTCGCCGCCGCCGTTCGAGAGGGCGGCCTCGACTGCGGGGTCGTCTTCGACGGCGATGCAGACCGGGCGATGTTCGTCGACGAGACCGGGCGCTTCGTGCAACCGGATATGCTCATCCCGGCGGTGGCGGAGGAAAGTCTGCGCCTCGCTGGAGGGCCTGGCGCCGCCGGCGAGCGCCCGCGCGTCCTGCACGACGTGCGCACTTCGCGCGGCGTTTCCGAAACGCTGGCTGAGGGCGGCTTCGAGCCGGTGATGGTCCCTGTAGGCCATGCGTTTGCCAAGCCCAAGATGCGCGAGCACCGCGCGCTTTGTGGCGGAGAGCTTGCCGGGCACTATTACTTCGGGGATTTCTTTGGATGCGATTCCGGCGTTCTCGCCGCGTCGCGTATCCTTGCTGCAGTGGCTGCGGCTAAGCAGCGCGGAGTCACATTCTCTGGCATGATGAAGGCCGTATCTTCGCGCTACGCCAACTCGGGCGAGATGAACTTCCGCGTGGAAGACAAGGACGCCGCCATCGAAAGAGTCGTTGCGGCGGCGGAAAAGTTCGGCCGCCAGACCGGGATGAGCGAGATGGACGGTGTGCGCATCGAGTTCGAGGACGGTTGGGTGAATGTCCGCAAGTCCAATACCGAGCCGTATCTAAGGCTTATAGCTGAGAACCGCTCGCCAGACGGGCTCGCCCGCTGGATCGGCGCGCTGGAGGTGGCGATTGGCGCTCGTTGACCTCCACGTGCACTCCACCGCGAGCGACGGGACGCTTCCGCCGCGCGAAATCGCGGCCGATGCCGTGGCCCGAGGGTTTGCCGCCGTCTCGCTGACTGACCATGACACCATGGACGGGGTGGGGGAGTTCCTTGCCGCCGCGTCGTCTTGCGGCGAGTCAACGACGCTGTTCGTGCCCGGCATTGAACTTAGCGTGGAGCCCGGCGAGGGCCTTGACAGGTTCCACCTTCTCGGGCTGGGCATAGATCCCGCGAACGCGGAACTTGGAAAGTTCCTTGTAAGAATCCTCGAGGGCCGCGACGAGCGAAACAGGCGGATGCTCGAGAACTTCAGGCGCATAGGCATTGGCGACATCGCGCCCGAGCCAGTTGGCGAGGTTCTTGCTAGGCCTCATTTTGCGAAATGGCTCGTCGAGCACGGCTACGCGGCGTCTCCGGCGGATGCTTTCGCGAAGTACCTCTTGCCGGACTCCCCGCCGGAAACCGGATGCTACGAGGAAAGATACCACCCTTCGCCGGAGGAGGCGTTCCGCATTGTCCACGGCGCGGGAGGCCTCTGCGTCATGGCGCACCCCAAGTACCTGCGGCGTCGCTGGCGCTTCACCGGGGCGGAGTTCGACGTCGCCGAGCGGGAGATCGCGCGGCTGAAGGAGGCTGGGCTTGACGGAATTGAGGCGGTATACCAGGCGAACAGCCAGGCCGAGAACGTGGGCTTCAGCGAAATCGCTCTCAGACTCGGGCTTCTCGCAACCGCAGGCAGCGATTTCCACGGAAAGAACAAGCCCACGATAGAAATGGGCATGGATGTTTCGGACGCCTTCATCGCCCCGTTCATGGAACGCATCGCAGGGAGCTTCGTCCCTAGGCCGTGACAACTGCGGCGAAAACGGATTTGCGCGGTGGGGTACTTGCGCGGAGTGGTCGGTTTGTGGTATAATTGCGGTGATTGGAAAGGGGCGAGCAGTCTCTTTCAATCTGGGCATACAGTCAGAAAAGGGCTTTAGTGGAGGAAACGGGAAAATGAACTATAGACTAAAGGCGTCTGCCGTTGCAGCGTTCGCGTTCGGCCTTCTCGCGTCGTCGGCGGAGGCGACTGTGGCGTACACCAATGAGTGGTTCTCGGTGGACGTGTCGTCGTTGACGCCCGGCAACATAGTCGTCGGGGCGGCTGGGGCCAACGGAAGTTGGACTGCCGTGCCCGCCGCAGGTGACGCCGTCGTGGTGAACGAGAAGATTGCAATCGACACCGACCTCAACGCGCCTCTCACATACGCGCCTACGACGGCAGGCACCGAGCCGATATCGCGCATTTCGACGAAACTCCTCATCACCCTTTCGTCGGAACTTCCCGCCGCGAGCGAAATTACCGGGGCGAAGACCGCGCTGTGCGTCTGCACGAACGGAGCAGGGGCCGTCAAGTGGTTTGCGCTCGTGGGCGGTGGGTGGTCGGAGCTGTCTGGCACTCCCGCAACTAACAAGAACTACGAGGTCGTTCTCGAGTCCAATTCCGACACGCACGAGATTCGCTATCTGGCGAGGAACCTGACCGATTCCGAAACGGCTTTCACCGAGCTCACTTCCGGTTGGGTAGCGAACTCCGCATCCACGGCGGCGATTTCCGCGGTTTCCTTCGCCGGTGCGACCACGCTTGACGATTTCTTCGGCGAGCAGGTTGTCGGGCCGAAGGACGAAGGCTCCGATGTGGTTCTTCCCGTGGCGACGACCGGCGATCACGCCGAGGTCGTTGCGGCGGCCAATATTACCAAGGCGTGGATCGCGGCCAACATGAACATCACGGTGTCCGACGCCGCTACATTGGCCCTGGCCGCCGACAAGATCAACACCGTTCCCGATAACGGCAACGGAATGACGTATTGGGAGAGCTACGTGCTAGGCCTCACCCCGAGCGACACATCTTCCAAGCCGATTGTGCAGCCCGTGCAGAACGCCGATGTAACGAAGGTCTCGTTCAAGCTCGGCAATGTCGAAGTCAAATCCGCGGCCGGAGTGCCGGTTTCGTATCGCGTCAACTCCTACAGCAATGCGGCTTGCACTTCGGGCTTGCAGGAGGGCGTGTTCGTCGGAGCCGATGAGACCGCCGAGAGCCCGGACACGCTTCCGACGACGGCCGGCGCGAGGTACTACAAACTCGAAATCAGGTTCTCGGCGGCCGACTGACCGCTTTGAGAAAAATTTCGGTTTTCTGGAATCCGCCGCGCACAAGCGCGGCGGATTTTGGTATAATTTATAGTCATGAACTCATGCCTATTGCTGTTGGCGGCGACGCTCTCGCTGCCTGTCGTAGAAGTGACGGAAAAGCCGGACCTCGAAACGGTGCATTATCCGGGCAAGGTCGTCCCCATCGCCAGGGTTGATGTCGTTCCCCAAGTCTCCGGCGAAATCCTCGAGGTGCTGTTCGACAACGGCGCCGACGTTAAGGAAGGCGACGTGCTGTACAGGCTCGATCCCGTGAAGTACGAGGCGGCGGTGAAGAATGCGGAGTCCAAGCTCGCCGAGTGCAAGGCGAACGCCAAGTACGCGGAGCTTTCGTACGAGCGCCACAAGAAGCTTCTCGAGACGCGCGCGGTGTCGCTTGACGCGGTTGACAACGCGCTTTCCCAGCGCGACAAGACGCGCGCGGCGCATGCAGCGGCGCAGGCGGAGCTCGTGGCGGCGCGGGACGCTCTAAAGCACTGCACGATCGTAGCTCCGATAACGGGCAAGATCGGCTCGACTGCGAAGACGCGCGGCAACTATGTCTCGGCCGGTTCGCTCACGCTCGTCACGATCGTGCAGCTCTCGCCAATACGCGTGAAGTTCTCGGTGTCGAACCGCGAGGTTCTGGACTTCTCCGGCGGCGACACGGGCCTTTCTCACGAAGACGTGCTGCTCAAGCTGACGCTCGCGAATGGCAAGCCGTTTTCCGGAGCCGACGGGCGCATCGAGTATTCTGACAACCTCTCCGACGAGCTGACCGACACGCTCACCGTCTATGCGCTTTTCGACAACGAGAACCTGAGCCTTGTGCCGGGCGGGCTTGTCACGGTCGAGGTCGTGCCGAAGAAGGGCGTTATACGGCCGGCGATACCGCCGACGGCGGTGTTGCAGGACACGCAGGGCCCGTACGTTTGGACGGTCGGCGAGGACGGAAGCGTGCAGCGGCGCACGATCGCGCGCGGGAGGCTTTCCGGGGACTGGCTCTTCGTCGAGAAGGGCCTTTCGCCCGGCGAGCGCATAGTCGCCGACGGCGCGCATCGCGTCACGCGCGGAACGAAGATCGAAGCCAGCAAGTGAGGCGCCTGCCGTGAAGAGGAGCTTTTCCCAGATCTTCATAGAGAGGCCGAAGCTGGCCTGGGTCGTCGCGATTCTCATCGCGCTGTGCGGGGCGATTTCGCTTTCGCGCATGGCCGTTGCGGAGTATCCCTCCATCACGCCAGTGACTATCACCGTCTCGTGTACGTACACCGGCGCGGGCACGAAGGACCTTTCCGACTCGGTCGCCCAGATACTCGAAGACCAGATAAACGGCGTCGAGGACATCTGGTACTACAAGTCGTCGTGCTCGATGAAGGGGCTCTACACGTGCTACTGCGTGTTCCGCCCGGGCACGCCGTCCAACATCGCGCTCATGAACGTGCAGAACGCCGTGAAGCGAGCCGAACCCAAGCTGCCATCGGAGGTGAAGCAGAACGGCATAACCGTGAAGAAGCGCCCAGAGGACCGCATGGTCATGTACTGCTTCATGACCGACGGCCGCGAGATGGACCTCATGGAGCTTTCCAACTTCGTCGAGAAGCAGATGGCCGACTCGATAGCCCGTCTCGACGGCGTGGGCCAGGTGGAGACCTCTGGTCGCACGTACGCGATGCGTGTGTGGCTCGACCCGGTCAGGCTAGCGGGCCTCAACATACAGATCTCCGAGATCAAGTCCGCAATCGAGTCCCAGAACATCCAGGCGGCGGCCGGCACTGTGGGCGGCGAATACGCCAACAGGTACATCAACTTCAAGCTCAACGTAAAGGGACGCCTCAAGACGAAGGAGGAGTTCGAGAACATCGTCGTAAGGAACAACCCCGAGACCGGGGCGCAGGTGCTGGTGAAGGACATCGCCCGCGTGGAGCTCGGATCCAAGGGCTACACGGTGCGCAGCCGCTTCAACGAGAACCCGGCGGTCTACCTCGAGGTGTACAAGGCTCCCGACGCGAACGCCGTGGAAACGGCCGCCCGCGTCAAGAAGGAGGTCGAGAAGTGGATCGCCCGCCTTCCTCCTGGTGTCGAAGGCGTGCTCGGCGACGACACGACCGCGTTCACCCTCGTCTTCCTGAAGGAGACGTTCAAGACGCTCGTGATCGCCCTTGTGCTGGTGATCTTCATTACGTACCTGTTCCTGCAGGACTGGCGTGCGACGTTCATTCCCGCGATCTCGATACCTATTGCGCTTCTTGGCGCATTCGCGTTCCTGTATCCGCTCGGCTACACCGTGAACGTGCTGACGATGTTCGGCCTAATCCTGGTCGTCGGCTCCCTTGTGGACGACGCGATCGTCGTCGTCGAGAACACGCAGGCCCTCATGCTCCGTGAGGGACTGTCGGCCAAGGAGGCGGCGTCGAAGTCGATGACGCAGATAACGAGCGCCATCGTCGCCACGACGCTCGTCACGGTCTCGTGCTACTTGCCGTTGGCGTTCTACTCCGGCATGACGGGCATGATGTACGTGCAGTTCGCCGTCACGATGTGTGTGGCGCTGTGCATTTCGACGTTCATTGCGCTCGTCTTCTCGCCGGTTCTTTGCGCGTACATGCTCAAGCCGCCGAAGACGAAGAAATCCTGGGTGTTTGCTCCTTTCAACTGGACTCTTGACACGTTCCGCAAGGGATATCTCCGCTTTGTGAGGTTCTTCGTCAGGCGGGCCCTGCTTGTGATGATTTTGTTCGCCGCGGTCGCGATCGCGCTGTGGCGCGTTTCCCGCCAGGTGCCGACGACGTTCCTTCCGAAGGAGGACCGCGGCTACATCTCGTGGTACGTGCGACTCGCCGAGGGCCAGTCGCTTGAGCGTACGATTGCGGTCGTAGATGAATTCCACGACCTTGTCGCGAAGATACCCGGCGTTCAGTCGATGTCGTCGCGCTGCGGTTCGAACGGGTTGTGGGGCTCTGGCGAGAACCTCGGCGGCGGACTGATCCGCCTCGATCACTGGGACTTGCGCAAGACCCCCGAGAAACGCATCGACAAGGTGCTTGAGAAGGTTCGCGAGGCCGCCGCGAAGTTGAGCGCGGGACACTTCTACTTCACGCAGCCGCCGGCGATAAGGGGCCTCGGCGGGTCGTCGGGCGTTGGCTTCAACTTCTGCTCGATCATGGGGTGCGAGCCGGAAGAGCTTCTCGAAGCGGTCGAGACGTTCCTCGATACGCTCAAGGCTGATCCGCGCGTCCGGACTGCGGTGCATGGCTTCACCTGCTCGACGCCGCAGCTGGAGCTCAAGCTCGACCGGCGCAAGGCGGAGATACTCGGCCTCACGCCGAAGTCGATATTCTCCACCCTCCAGAACAAACTAGCGTCGTACTACGTGAACGACTTCAACCTCAAGGGCGGCGTCTACCAGGTGAAGCTGCAGAACGACCCTGACTACCGTGGCGGTGTCGCCGACGTGCTTGCGATACGCATCCCGACCGCAAAGGGCGACGCGGTCCCGCTTTCGTCGATCGGGTCGCTGGAATACGTCGTCGGCACGCGCGAGACGATGAGCTACAACAAGATGCTCGCCGCGTGGTGCGACGTGACGCCTGTCGCCGGCGTCTCGTCGTCCGAAATGATGAAGTTCATCGAGTCGGCGCCAAAGCCGAAGGGCTTCGACATCGAGTGGGGCCCGGTGCAGCTGCAGGAGAAGGAAAACGAGGGCAAGCTGGTCTGGCTCATGGCGGCGGCTCTTGTGTTCGCGTATCTCTTCCTCGTTGCGCAGTACGAGTCGTGGTCTATACCGATCTCGGTGATGATGTCGGTCATCTTCGCCGTCACAGGCGCGTTCACCGGCCTGTGGCTCACCGACACGGCGCTTTCGGTCTATGCGCAGCTCGGCTGCGTGATGCTCATCGGCCTCTCGGCGAAGAACGCGATTCTCATGGTCGAGTTCGCGAAGCAGCGCCGCGCCGCCGGGGTGCCGGTCTTCGACGCCGCCTGCGAGGGCGCGTCGCTGCGCTTCCGCGCCGTGCAGATGACGGCGTGGAGCTTCATCATCGGCGTGGCCCCGCTCGTGTTCGCTAATTCCGCCGGTGCCTCTTCGATGCGCGCGGTCGGCATCTGCACCTCGAGCGGCATGCTCGCGGCGACGCTCGTCGGTATAATATTCGTGCCTTCGCTCTATTCGCTCTTCCAGCGCCTGCGCGAGAAGATCTTCGGCAGCAAGGGCACCTGAAGACGATGGATTTCGTCCATCTCCACCTGCACACGACTTATTCGCTTCTCGACGGGCAGTGCAAGATCGTGCCGCTCGTGAAACGTGCCCGGGCGCTCGGGATGCCGGCGATCGCCGTGACCGACCATGGCAACCTCTTCGCCTTGAAAAGCTTCTACGACGAATGCCGCTCCGACAGCAAAAAGACGTACGGAAACCTGGCGGACGTTAGGGTGAAGCCGATTCTCGGCTGCGAGGCGTATGTAACCTCGACGGGCGACCTGAGAACGCGCGACAAGAACGAGAGGCGCCACCACCTGTGCCTCCACGCGATGAACCTCACGGGCTACCATAACTTGGTCAAGCTCATATCCACCGCGCACATCGAGGGCATGTACCGGAACCCGCGAATAGACAGGGATCTGCTCGCGAAGCACCACGAGGGGCTCCACTGCTCGTCGGCGTGCATAGCGGGCGAAGTCGCCTGGGCTCTGGACAGGGGCGACATGGCCCTTGCGGAGCAGACGGCGCGCTGGTACAAGGACCTTTTCGGCGACGCGTACTCCCTCGAGGTCATGCTGCACGACTCCACCAAGTCGGGACCGGAGATACCGGTGCAGGCCAGGGCGGAGTTCCGCGAACTGTACGAGCGGCAGCTGCGCGTTGCGAAGGGTATGCTTGAGCTCGGCGCAAGGCTCGGCATCCGCGTAGTGGCGACAAACGACGTCCACTTCCTCGACAAGGACGACGACGACTCGCACGACGTACTTCTCGCGCTTTCTACCGGGACCAAGCTCTCGGACGAGAAGCGCATGATATACACCGGCGAGGAGTGGTTCAAGACCCGCGACGACATGCTCCGCCTCTTCGCGGAGAACCCGGAGGTAGTGTCCAACACCCTCGAGGTGGCGGAGATGGTCGAGGACTACGAGCTAGATTCCCCTCCGATCATGCCGAAGTTCGACATACCCGCTTCGTTTGGCACCGAGGACGACGTGCGAGCCCGCTACGGCGAGGCCGAGCTGGAGAGCATGTATCCGCCGGGACGCATGGAAAAGCTCGGCGGATACGACAAGGTCGTCCGCATCCAGTTCGAGGCCGAGTACTTGGCGTCGCTCGTCTGGGAGGGCGCGAAGAAGCGCTGGGGCGACGTCCCGCCCGGAGAGAAGGGCGTCGGCGAGCACGGCCTCGACGTGGAGATCGAGAAGCGCGTGGCGCTTGAATTGGACACGATAAGGACGATGGGCTTTCCGGGCTACTTCCTCATCGTCTGCGACTACATCCGCGCCGCGCGCGAAGAGTGCGGCGTCTGGGTCGGCCCCGGCCGCGGGTCGGCGGCCGGCTCGGCTGTGGCCTACGCGCTCTGGATTACGAACGTGGATCCCCTCAGGTACGACTTGCTCTTTGAGAGGTTCCTCAATCCGGACAGAATCTCGATGCCAGATATCGACGTCGATTTCGACGACGCCGGACGCGAGCTCGTGCTGGACTACGTTACGAAGAAGTACGGCGCCGACCACGTGGCGCATATCGTAACCTTCGGCCAGATGGCGGCGAAGTCGGCGATCAAGGACGTCGGGCGCGTGATGGACTATCCCCTCGCCGAGACGAACAAGCTTGCCTCGTACGTGCCGAACACGCCGAAGATCGACTTCAAGACCGCCAGGGCCGAGTCGCCCGACCTCGACGCGGCGTTCAATTCCGACGATCCGGTGGTGCACAAGCTGATGGAACGCGCGCAGCGTCTGGAAGGTTCCATTCGCCAGCCGGGCGTTCACGCGTGCGGCGTAATCATATCGCGCGATCCGCTCATCGAAACGCTACCCGTCATGCCGACGCCGGAGAGAGGGGCGCGCAAGTCAAAGGGCGAAGGCGCTGCCGGCTCCGGCGACAAGTTGCTGACCACGCAATACGACGGGCATTTCGTGGAGCCGGTGGGTCTTCTCAAGATGGACTTCCTGGGGCTCAAGACCCTCACCGTTGAAAAGGAGTGCGTCGCCCTGCTCGGCAGGAACAACCCGCGCGTCCCGGAAAGCATACGGAACGCCGACGGGGAGCTTGACCCAGACAAGCTGCCAGAGGACGACGCGGAGACCTTCGCCCTCTTCGGGCGCGGCGAGACAACGGGGCTCTTCCAGTTCGAGTCGCCCGGCATGAAGAAGTGGCTCATCGCGCTTCAGCCGGAAAAGCTCACGGACCTCGTTGCGATGAACGCGCTGTACCGTCCGGGGCCGATGGACTACATTCCGCGCTTCGTAGCGCGCAAGCAGGGCGACGAGGCGATCACCTACGACCACCCGCTCATGGAGCACTGCCTGAAAGACACCTACGGCGTCACGGTCTACCAGGAGCAGGTGATGCTTCTTTCGCGCACGCTCGCCGGCTTCACGCGCGGCGAGTCGGACAAGTTGCGCAAGGCGATGGGCAAGAAGCAGATCGCCGTGATGAACGAGCTCAAGGAGAAGTTCGTCAGTGGCTGTCTCGCCAACACGAATTTCTGCATTGGCGAATGGAGCGAAGAAGACGCCGCCAGAAAGCTCATCGACAAGATATGGTCCGACTGGGAGGAGTTCGCGAAGTACGCGTTCAACAAGTCGCATGCCGTCTGCTACGCCTGGATCGCCTACCAGACGGGCTATCTCAAGGCCCACTACCCGGCGGAATTCATGTGCGCGCAGATATCCTCCGAAATCGGCAACTTCGACAAGCTCCCCGGCTTCGTCGCCGAGGCGCGCGACATCGGGCTGGAGCTCCTGCTGCCGGACGTGAACGAGTCCGGCGCGAGGTTTGTGCCGACCGCCGACTCCAAGGGCATCCGCTACGGGCTTGGCGGCATAAAGGGGGTTGGACTTCCTGCCGCGGAGGCTATTGTGGCCGAGCGGGAGGCGAACGGCCCGTACAAGGGCTTCCTGGATTTCTGTTGCCGACTGGCCGGCACCGGCGTCGTGAATCGCCGCATACTTGAAAACCTCGTGAAGACCGGCGCGTTCTCGACGCTTGAGCCGAACCGCGCGAAGCTTTTCAACAACATAGAGTTCGCCCTCAAGAAGGCTCAGAACCGCGCGAAGGAGAAGGCGAGCGCGCAGGCGAGCTTCTTCGATCTGCTTGGCGCCGACAGCGACGTCGCGAGCGACGCGGATCTTGTTGACTCGCCGCCGTTCGCGCCCGCCGAGGACCTGAAGAACGAGCGAGACTTCCTGGGCGTGTACATCGCCGGCGACCCGCTGTCGTCCTGCCGACGCGTCCTCGCCGAGCTTTCCGTGCTGCGCGTGGACAGGAAAGGCGCGGAGAACGTCCCGTTCTCGCTTTCGATGATAGAGAAGAGGAAGGAACCGGAGGAATCAGCTGATGGCGAAGTCGCCGATGCCGACGTTGAGGTCGATTTGCCGGCGGATGCCTCTGACACGGGAGGACGCGCCGACGAGTCAGCCGGCGAATCCTCCGTGCAGGGCGTGGAGAAACTGCTTTCCCGCTCGGAGGCCAGGGCGTGGGCGTTGGACGGACTATGCCGCGCGCATCTGAAGGCGAAGGGCGCGCTGCCGTTCGACAGGGAGCAGGCGAAGAAGGCGATTGCGGCGGCGAGGCCGGCGATGAAGAAGAACGTCGACAGGGTGCTTCTGAAGAAGCTTGACGTGCGCGCCGTGGCGATTCTGGACAACTGCGAGGTCAAGACGCCGCGTCCGCGCCCCGACGGCTCCATCGGCAGGAAGTGGGCCGTGCTTACCCTCGACGACGGCAAAGGCCGCGCCGAGTGCAGCGCGTTTTCGGCAGTCTGGGAAAAGTCTTCCGTACTCGAAAACCGCCAGGACTCGCTCGTCCTCGTCTGCGGCGAGATAGCGCACCGCCCCGTGTACGCGAGGGAGGACGTCTCGAGGGAGCATCCCGGCGTCGGCGACTTGAACTTCACCGTCCGCGAGGCGTATCCGCTGGAGGACGCGCTGCCGCTTCTTTCGAAGGGGCTGCGCATACGCATGCGCTATGAGGATCCCGAGATAAAGAAGAAGGTCGATGCGATACGCGGCTCGATCCTGCGCAGCCCCGGGCGGCTGCCGGTGCTAATCGAGCTGCACTATCCGAACGGCCGCGTGCTGGACGTCGATCTTGGCGAAAACTTCCGCGTGGCGGTGACGCTGCCGTTCCTTTCGGAGCTGGACAAGATAGTGCCGCAGTCCGACACGACATTCCGTCCCGACGACCGCATCTATCCTTCCCAGCCGTCCCCGACGGTCTAATTGACTTTGAACGGGGAATGTGGTATTCTTCTCACAAATCAGCAATCACAGGGAGTGCAAAAACATGGCATGCTTTACAGTTCCTCTAGCCACCGCGGCGGTGGCCGGTGTCGCTAAAGGCGCGATACCGGAGTCCGCGCGCAGGAATCCCTTCATCGCTAGGCTCGGTTGGCTGAGCCGCATGATGTTCGGCGGCAGCTTCCTTCTCGCCATCGAGCACGTCTTCCACGGTGAGATCATATTCACGCCGCCGTTTCTCACTGCGGTGAGGGACGGGAACACTTCCGAAATGTTGCACGAGATGGCGACGCGCGGCGTTGCAATGACGGTGCTGCTCGTTGCGGTTTGGGTCGTGATGGTTCTGGTGTCCGCTGCGTCTGAGCGCACTGCCGCCCGCGCGGCTACTTCGGAGGCCTGAGGCCATGTGCGAAATAATGACGATTCTCGTAGCGCTCGCGTTCACTGGGCTCTATGCCGCCTCGCGCCGCGCCGGAAGGCCGTCTGGGCCGCTTTTCACGACGATGCTGATGTTTTGGGGCGCGGCGCTCATGTGGAGCGTCGATTGCGTCGCGAACAGGCTTGAAGGCGATCCGCTCTTCGACATAAGCCGCGAAGACACCCTGCTCGGCTTCATCATTCTAGGGTCGGGGATGCTTGTCTATGCCGCGCTCGTCCTCATCGACCGCCGCCGGGTGCGTGTCTGACGCATCCCGCGCAGGGCGGCGCGAATCCCGGTCGTTCGCCGAGGACCTCGGCTTTGCGCGCGTGGATGTCTCGCGTTTCCGGCGTCAGGGCGTGCCTGAAGTCGTGTACGGCGAGGGCAAGACCGCCGACCAGATAGCCGCGATACTCGCCACCCTAAGGCGCCACGGCCAGCTGCCGGCGCTTGTCACTCGCATAAGCCCGGAAAAGGCGGTGATTGTCTCGAATCTCGTCGGTCTCGGCTTCGAGTACTTCGAGACTGCCCGTCTTGGCAGGCTTGGCCGTGCCGTGAAGCCCAACGGGCTGGGCGTTGTCGCAGTGGCCGCCGCCGGCACGAGCGATTTGCCGGTCGCAGAAGAGGCGGCTCTGACCGCCGAGACCCTTGGCAACGAGGTGAAGCGCTTCTACGATGTTGGCGTTGCCGGCCTGCACCGTCTGCTTTCGTGCGTGGACGAGCTTTCGTCTGCCACTGTAGTCGTCGCTGTCGCCGGCATGGAGGGGGCGCTCGCAAGTGTCGTCGGCGGGCTTGTTTCCTGCCCGGTCGTCGCCGTGCCTACGAGCGTCGGCTACGGAGCCTCGTTCGGTGGGGTATCGGCGCTGCTCGCCATGCTAAACTCGTGTGCGGCCGGTGTTTCTGTCGTAAATATAGACAACGGTTTCGGAGCGGGCTTCCTCGCGCACAGGATCAATCACGTAGAGGCGCGGGGAGCAAAGCGCAAGCGTGGCGCCGCCAGGCGCCCTTGATTGACTGGTGGAGAAGAAGAGATTCGAACTCTCGACCCCCACGTTGCGAACGTGATGCTCTACCAACTGAGCTACTTCCCCAATCAACGATGCGCGTAGTATATCATATCAGCCGTACGAATGCAAGTGCGGGCGGGAATATTTCGCCCGCTTACCTGACGGGTTGACGCACAAGGGCCGGTTTTGGTAAAATATGCATACTTTTCGGCGGTTCATCCGGATCGGCCGAAGGGGGTTTTTTGACATCTTGCAAAGTACGAGGAGGAAAGCATGGCGATGAACAACCAGTTGCTGGCGGTGGTGCAGCACATCGAGAACGAACGCGGCGTAAGTCGCGAGATCGTGCTTACCGCCATCGAGCAGGCGATAGGCCAGGCCGCGCGCAAGAACGCGAACGTGACCAACGACCTGCGCATCGTCATTGACCGCAAAGACCTTTCCCTCCATGTGTACGACACGCTGGTCGCCTCCGACGAGGAGACCGGCCCTGGCTTCATTTCGCTAAAGCGCGCGGAGCGCTTCAACCACGGCAAGCCCGTCGCCGAAGGCGACACGGTCGATGTGGAGATGCCCGCGTCCAGGCTGGGGCGCATCGCCGCGCAGACTTCGCGGCAGATGATCATGCAGAAAATCCGCGATGCCGAGCGCACCAACACCTTTTCGGAGTACAAGGACCGCGTGGGCGACATCGTCTCCGGCACGGTCTCGGCGATATCGCGCCGCGACACGTACGTGACGGTCGGTAAGACCGAGATGATTCTCCCGGGCAAGGAGCGCATCCCGACCGAGGAATACCAGGTCGGCGACCCGATACGCGCGATCATACTTCGCGTCGATCCCGAAGCGAAGGGTCCGAGCGTGATACTTTCCCGCGCGAGCGGCAAGTTCGTAGAGGCTCTGTTCAGGCTCGAGGTGAGCGAAATCGCCGACGGCGTGGTCGAGATAATGGGCGTCGCGCGCGACCCCGGTTTCCGGGCGAAGCTTGCGGTCAGGACGTCCAACGAGAACGTCGATCCAGTGGGCGCGTGCGTCGGGCAGCGCGGCAGCAGGGTCCGGGCGATCGTGAACGAGCTTTCCGGCGAGAAGATCGACATCGTGCGCTGGAACGAAGACATACGCCGCTACGTCGCGCAGGCGCTTGCGCCGGCCAAGCTTGAGTCGATCGAGGTCGATCCGGCCCAGCCAAACACGGTCCACGTCGTCGCGGCCTCCGACCAGTACTCGCTCGCAATCGGCAAGCGCGGCCAGAACGTCCGGCTTACGACGAAGCTCGTCGGCTGGCACGTCGAGATAAAGAAGTCCATGGCGACAGCGTCCTTCGAAGACCAGAAGGCAGAGGCGATCAAGGACCTTGCCGAGATGTTCTCGGTGTCCACGGCGGTAGCCACCCAGATGGCCGACGCGGGCTATCTCACTGTCGATGGAATAGCGGAGGAAGACGAGGCGAGCTTCATCGCCAACTCCGGTCTTGACGAGGTGCAGGCCAAGGGCATATACGCGGCGGCCAGGGCGGTCTCCGAGCTGACGAACGACAAAGAGGAAACCTCTGGACGATGACCGAGGAAATACTTAAGAAGCGCGCGGAGAAGAAAGCCCGCGCGGCGGCGCTGAACGCGCAGTTCTTCGCCGAGCAGCGCGCGAAGCTCGAGGAGAACCTCCGCATCGCCAGGGCGGCGGCAGAGGGTCGCGCCGCGCCTGTTGCGGCTCCGGCTGCTCCGGCGGCGCCTGCGAAGGCCCCGGACGCAACGACCGAGCCGCCGTCGAAAGACGCAGCCGCGCCTGCGCAGGCAGCGGCTCCTGCCCAGACGCCTGCCGCGCCCAAGCTCCGCATGGCCCCAGGCCACAAGCCGAAGCCGGCGGTGTCGGTCGTCTCCACGTTCGGCAAGACAGGCCTCTCCCACGCCGGGTTCAAGCCGTTGCAAGCGTCGCGTCCCGCGGCGACCATATCCATTTCAGTGGCGGCGCCGCCGAAGCCGAAACCCCCGAAGCCGGTTGACTACGACGACGAGCCCGGCCGCAAGGGCAAGAAGGGGCGCGAGGGCCTGAAGAGCTTTGAGAAGAAGGTCGCCCGCACGGCGCCGGCAGTGCCGCAGCAGGGCGGGCGCATCTCGGTCGACGAATCGACGCGCGAGATTTCGATTCGCGGGGCGGTGATCGTCAAGGACCTCGCGGCAAAGCTGAACATAAAGCCGAACCGGCTGATCGCCGATTTGATGGCGCTGAAGATACTCGCTTCCATCAACCAGCGCGTTGAACCCGACATCGCCACGAAGGTCGCTGAGAAGTACGGCTTCAAGGTCACGATAGAGCATGCCCGCGACAAGTCCGCGGCAAAGCCCGTTCTCAAGTCCATTGACGCGGACGACTTGATACCCGAGGATCCGCCGGAGTCCCTGCGTCCGCGCGCGCCGGTGGTGACGTTCCTCGGCCACGTCGACCATGGCAAGACAACGCTCATGGACTGGATCCGCAAGGAGCACGTGGCCGCCGGCGAGGCGGGCGGCATAACCCAGCAGATTTCCGCTTACCAAGTCGAAATCGCCGGGCGGAAGATCACCTTCCTGGACACGCCCGGCCATGCGGCGTTCTCGTCCATGCGCGCCCGCGGCGCGCAGATAACCGACATTGCCGTGCTGATTATCGCCGCGGACGACGGAATCATGCCGCAGACCGAGGAGTGCATCAAGGTCTGCCGCCAGACAGGCGTGCAGATCATGGTCGCCATTACCAAGGCCGACAAGCCAACGGCGAACGTCGATCGTGTCAAGCAGCAGCTCCAGAAGAAGGGGCTTACTCCCGAGGACTGGGGCGGCGACATAATCTGCTGCCCTGTATCCGGCGTTACCGGCGAAGGTGTTGATTCGCTTCTTGAGAATATTCTTGTCCAAGCCGAGGTCCTTGAGCTGCAGGCGAATCCGTCGCGCCGCGCGAACGGGTTCGTCATAGAGTCTGAGCTTCAGCAGGGCCTGGGGCCGTGCGCAACGTTGCTAGTGACGGGCGGAACCCTCAAGGTCGGCGACGCCATCCTCATCGGCGAACACTTCGGCAAAGTGCGTGCCCTCATCGACGACCACGGTCGCCGCGTCAAGGAGGCTCCGCCCGCGATGCCGGTCAAGTGCACGGGGCTTTCGGGCGTTCCGGAGGCCGGCAGCGAGTTCCGCGTCATGCTCGACGAGAAGCGCGCGCGCACGCTCGCCGAGCAGACCGCGCAGGAGAAGAAGGCCGAGAGCCTCGCAACTTCGAAGGCCGCCACGCTGGACGCGCTCATGAGCGCGATGGCGAGGGAAGGCAAGAAGGAACTTAACGTAATCGTGAAGTCCGACACGCAGGGCTCGCTTGAGGCGATTGTACAGGCTCTGAACGAGATAAAGTCCGAGAAGGTCGGCCTTAACGTAATCGGCGCCGGCACGGGCAACGTGTCGCTGACCGACGTCAAGTCGGCTTCGGCCGGAAAGGCCGTGATCGTCGGCTTCGACATCGGCAACGATTCCGGCGTGCAGCAGCAGGCCAGGCACGACGGCGTGAGGATAAGCTCGTTCCGCATAATCTACGAGCTTCTGGACTACGTGAAGAACTGCATGCTAGACCTGTTGCCGCCGGAGTACCGCGAGGTCGTCCTCGGCCACGCCGAGATCAAGGCGATCTACGACATCGGCAAGCTTGGCCGCATCGCGGGTTCGCAGATGCTCGACGGAAAGCTTTCGGCGAAGGAGAAGTTCCGCGTGATCCGCGCGAAGGAAGTCGTCTGGGAGGGTCGGGTCGAGACGCTCCGCCACTTCAAGGACGAGGTGAAGGAGGTCACTGGCCAGCAGGAATGCGGCGTCAACTTCGCGAACTACGAGGATTTCCAGGAAGGCGACACAATCGAGTGCTATTCTCTCGAGGAACTGCCGCGTAGCCTGTAGGAAAGGGTTCTAGAGATGCCGGTGGCGAGGCTAGAGAGGGTCAATTCCCTGCTGAAGAGGGTCATTGCGGAGTCAATGTTCCAGATTCTGCAGGGCTCTCCGGTGCAGCCAGGGCTGATTACCGTGACCGGCGTCTCCTGCGGCAAGGACCTGCGCGACGCGACGGTGAAGGTCTCCGTTTTCGGCGACTCCGCCGTGAAGTCCGAGGCCTTGAGGCACCTTCGCCGGAACGCGAGGCGCTTCCAGGAGGCCGTGAACCGCGAAGTCCGGATGAAGTTCACGCCGCGTCTTACGTTCCAGCTCGACCTGTCCCTGGAAAAGGGCGACGCGGTGCTGGCGCTTCTTTCGAAACTCGATGGCGAATCTGGTCCAGCTTAGGATTCTGGAGGAGCTCGACGGGCTTGTTCTCGTCGACAAGCCGGAGGGCATAGCGTTTTCAACCGTCGTGAAGACGGTGAAGCGCAAGTTCAACCTTGTGAAGCTCGGCCATGGAGGGTCGCTGGACGCATCGGCGTCCGGGCTGTTCGTGCTTCTTCTAAACGGCGCGAACCGGTATGTTGACAGGATAATGGGCGCCGACCGCGAATACGAGGGCACCCTCTTGTTCGGCGAGACGACCGACACGGGCGACCGCAACGGGCGGTCCGTGCCGCTTCCGCCGCGGACGCTTGCGCTCGGCGAGGCGAGGGGCGACATGTTCCAGACCGAGCCGCGCTTCTGCGCGGTGCGCCGCGAGGGCTCCGCCGGATACGAAATCGCCGACACCGGCGAGCACCAGCAGTTTCTCGCCCACATCTACAGGTTCGAGGTCGAGGGCGGCGCGTCCGCCGCGGAGCGGCCGGGCGTTCCCGCGCGCTTCACCCTGCGTGCGTCAAGGAACCTCTTGCCGCGCGCCCTTGCGCAGGACCTGGGCGCGACCCTTGTTTCGTTGCGGCGCACGAAAGTCGGCGTTCTTGACGTCGCTGACGCCGTGCCGTTCGACAGATTGCTCGACACTGCCATCTGCGACTTCCCGTCATGTGTGACCCCGATTTCAAAGGCGTTGCAGTAGGCTTCTTCGACGGCGTCCATCTCGGGCACCGGGCGATACTTGAGTCCGCCGACGTCGCGCTGACCTTCCGGCGGCATCCCCTGTCGGTCATAGCGCCAGAGCGCGCCCCGAGGTTGATAATGCCGGTCGAGGCGCGGCTTGCGGCAATCGGGGAATGCGGCGTGGAAACGGTCGCACTTGAGTTCGACGCCGCGACGGCGGCGCTTTCGCCGGAGGAGTTCGCCGACCTCCACTTCGTCCGCCGCTTCCGGCGGCCTGCGGCGGCGATCAGGGTCTTCTGCGGCGAGAACTGGCGCTTTGGCCGAGGCGGCGCAGGCGACGCGGCGCTTCTTCGGCGGCTTGGATTCGACGTCGCGGTCGTGCCGTACACCATCTACAAGGGCGGACCTGTCTCTTCGTCGAGAATCCGCGAGGCGCTGGAAGGCGGGCTCGTCGAGGACGCGAACGCCATGCTAGGCAGGCGCTTCCGCGCAGAGGGGCGCGTCATGCCCGGCAAGAAGGAGGGACGGCGGCTTGGCCGGCCGACGCTCAACCTCGACATGTCCGGGCTCGAGCTGCGTCTTCCCCTCGGCGTTTATGCGGTCCATGCCTGCGGAGAACTGGCGATCGCCAACTACGGACTGGCGCCGACGTTTGGCGAGCGGGCGTGGGAACGACCTGTCCTTGAAGTCCATTTCTCAGGCGCCGCGCCGGTTGTGGCCCAGTCGCCGGGGCCGGTCGCGGTGGAGTTCGAGCGCTTCGTGCGTGGCGAGAGAAAGTTCGGCAGCGTCGAAGAGCTCGCCCGCCAAATCGAGGCCGATTGCGCAATGGTGTTTTCCCCCCTTGCGCAGAAGGCCGCAATGTAGTATAATACAAGCATCAACAACATCAAGGAGTTGCAAGACTATGGCAGGAAAGCTTGAAGATCGCGTGAAAGACATCATCGTTGAGCAGCTCGGCGTCAACGCCGAGCAGGTCACTCCCGAAGCGTCGTTTATCGACGACCTCGGCGCCGACTCGCTCGACAGTGTGGAGCTTATCATGGCGTTCGAAGAAGAATTTGGCGCGGCGATACCTGAAGAGGACGCTGAGAAGCTCACGACAGTCGGCAAGGTCGTCGACTATCTGAAGTCCAAGGGCTACGGCGACGACACGTCGGCGCAGTAAGGCCGGCGCGGTCTGAAGACATGGGGGACACCGGCTCGCCGGCGTTCCCCTTTGCTTTCGCCAGCCCGACCGGCGTCCAGAAAGGCTACCGACATGGCCAGCGATCTCTCGAACGTGCGCAACATAGGCATCGTCGCCCACATCGACGCGGGCAAGACGACCACGACCGAGAGAATACTGCTCTACACCGGCAGGATTCACCATGCCGGCGACGTCCATGACGGCAACACGACGACCGACTTCATGGTGCAGGAGCAGGAGCGCGGCATAACCATACAGTCTGCCGCGATTTCCTGCGAATGGAAGGGCTGCGCGATCAATATAATCGACACGCCCGGCCATGTCGACTTCACCATGGAGGTCGAGCGCTCGCTGAGGGTGCTCGACGGCGCGGTCTGCGTCTTCTGCGCCGTGGGCGGCGTCCAGCCGCAGTCCGAGACGGTCTGGCGCCAGGCTGACAGGTACAACGTGCCTAGGATCGCCTTCGTCAACAAGATGGACCGCATGGGCGCCGACTTCCGCAAGGTGGTGGACGAGCTTCGCGACAAGCTCAAGGCTCCCGCCCAGCCTGTCGTGTTGCCTATCGGCTCGTGCGAAGACTTCTCCGGCGTCGTGGACCTCGTCTCGATGAAGGCGCTTGTCTGGGATGTCGACGTCGACCAAGGGCGCACATTCCGCACGGTTGACATTCCCGACGACATGCGCGACGACGCGGAGCTTGCCCGCGCCGAGCTCGTGGAGAAGGTCGCGGACCTCGACGAGGGCGTGATGGAGGCATTCCTGGAGAAAGGCGACCTTTCGGCCGAGGAACTAGTGCCCGCCATACGCCGCATCACCGTGGCGGGGCGCTTTGTGCCGGTGCTGTGCGGCACGGCATTCAAGTGCAAGGGCGTACAGCCGCTGCTTGACGCGGTGTGCGCGTACCTGCCGGCGCCGACCGACCGTCCCCCGGCGGAGGCGACCGACCTCAAGACGGGCGCGAAGGTCCAGCGGCGGCATGACGACTCGGAGCTCCTCACTGCACTCGTCTTCAAGATTGCGTCCGACCCCTACGTGGGCAGGCTCTTTTTCGTCCGGGTTTACGGAGGCGTGCTCAAGAAGGGCGCGAACGCGTACAATCCGCGCACGAAGAAGCGCGAGCGGATCATGAAGATCGTGCGCCTTTTCGCGGACGCCAGGACCGAAGTAGAAGAACTTCACGCGGGCGACATTGGCGCGGTCGTCGGCCTCAAGGAGGTCACGACCGGCGACACGCTTTGCTCGGAAATGAAGCCGTGCCACTTGGAGCGCATAACCGCGCCGCAGCCGGTCATGTTCATGGCCATAGAGCCGAAGAGCTCGGCCGACAAGGAGAAGCTGGTCGCCTCAATGAAGACCCTCGCGGCGGAAGACCCTACCTGCCAGGTCAGGGAAGACGCGGAAACCGGCCAGACGATTCTCTCTGGGATGGGCGAGCTTCATCTCGAGATTCTCGTGGACCGGCTGAAGAGGGAGTTCAAGTGCGCGGCGAACACCGGCCGCCCGATGGTCTCGTATTGCGAGACCGCGACCGCGGCGGCCGTCAGGGAATTCACGTTCGACCGCGAGTTCGGCGGCAAGCGCCACGCCGTGACACTGAAGATTTCGGTGAAGCCGCTTGAGCGCGGCGCCGGAAGCAAGGTGACGCTCTCTCGCGATTTCACGACGGCGGTGCAGGATAAGCGCCTGCAGGAATGCGTCGTGCAGGGGCTGGAGGACGGCGTCGCGACTGGCGTTCTCGCAAGGTACCCGATGACGGACATAGAGGCGGAGTGCCTGTCCGCTACGATTGTGGACCCCGAGATTTCAGACGAGGTCGCGTTCCGCTCGGCGGCCATGATGGGTTTCCGCGAGGCGGCAGAAGCTGCCGCGCCGGAGTTCCTTGAGCCGATCATGAAGCTTGAGATCCTGACGCCACCGGAATACGTCGGCGAAGTGCTCGGCGACCTGAACGGACGGCGCGGGACGGTTCTTGACATGGACATGCGCGGCGACATGCAGGCCGTGCGCGCGCGCGTGCCGCTTTCGTCGATGTTTGGCTATTCGACGGCCGTGCGCTCGCTCTCGAAGGGCAGGGCCTCGTACTCCATGGAGCCGGACATGTTCGAAGTCGTCCCGAAGAATGTCCGCGAGGAGATACTTTCCAAGTGACGGCCGGATATGCTATAATCGCGACACGATGATAGAGTTCTCAGATGTCCAGAAGAAAACGGTTGCGAGCGGTCTTACGATCCTTGCCCTCGTGATAACCTTTGCTTTCGCGGCTCTCGTCGTGTGGGGTGTGTTCAGCCTGCTGTCCTTTGCGTCCGCCGCGATAGTGCCGGTTGCGATGGGCTTTTTCCTGTCGCTTTTCTTCAAGCCGTACTACCTGTGGTGGCGCAAGATACTGCACAACCCGACGTTGGCGCTCATCGCCCTGCTGGCGACGGTGTTTCTTCCGCTTGGCGTCCTTTTCTGGTACGCGGGGTCCGTCATCCTTGACCAGATAACGAACTTAATAGCGCAGGGCCCACAGCTTTTCCGCGCGGTCTTGACCTGGTTCCAGACGACGTTCCCGAAGCTGCATGCGCTGCTTGGCCAGATGGGCGTTCCGTACGACGACTTGGGCGAGATATATACCAAGTACGGCGGCACTGCCCTTCGTGCCGGGACAGGCGCGCTTAAATGCCTCGGCGGCGTAATGGCGGCGCTTGTGTCGTTGATATTCTTCGTGTTCTTCCTGATGACGAAAGAACGTCATGGCGGCGACATCGTCGGCGAGATGCCGTTTCTCAAGGAAGAGACCCGTAGCTTCCTCGCCGCCCAGATTGACGCGTTCTTCGACATCCTCGTGTCGTTTTTCCAGCGTCAGACTATAATTTGCCTTCTCGAAGGTATCATGTATGGCACGGGCTTCTGGGCGGTCGGCCTGCCGTATGGCTTTCTGATTGGCTTCGCCCTCGGCGTCCTCAACCTGATTCCGCTGTTCGGCTCTCTGGTCTGCCTGCCGGTGGCCCTGCCTCTTGCGTACTTCCCCAGCGGAGGCTCTCTTGGCAGGCTCCTCATGGTGCTCGCCGTGTGGGTCGTGGGCCAGGTCATGGACGGATACTTCATAACGCCGAAGATTCAGGGTGACAAGACGGGGCTTGGCTACGCAGGCGTCATATTCAGCTTCTTCTTCTGGTCAACCGTGCTCGGGCCGCTTCTCGGCATGCTTCTTGCGATTCCGCTGTCGGCGTTCTGCGTCGTGCTCTGGCGCGCGGTGAAGCTTCGCTACATCCGCCCGGTGGTCTGAAATGCCTGACTCAACCAGTCAACCCGCCGCGCTTGAAACCAATCGCGGCGTTTTGGTATAATTTTCGGCGGCGGACAACATGATGACTTCAGACGATGGCGCATCTCTCATAACTTAAGGAAAAACGTCCACGCAAGCAAGTTGACGACCTTGGTAACCTGCTGCAAGATCTCGAGACGATGA
>Ga0310786_10000621_pt1 | contig 56999 bp, 59 predicted proteins | sample AusTroGonzalo_MG_FD_203881 | JGI IMG/M metagenome (GOLD analysis project Ga0310786, IMG submission 203881) | Bovine rumen microbial communities from tropical cattle in Woodstock, Queensland, Australia - Gonzalo_03 (v2) (version 2) | ecosystem: Host-associated > Mammals > Digestive system >...
CCGGATATAAACGCATTAATATTCGTTAGAATGTAATTAAGTATAATTAAGGATGGTACCGCAGAATTATCATGCTCCTTAGCATGATAATACTGTGGTTTTTTTAAAGGAAAGAAAGGATGATTTATATGTTTAAAGAACTAGATAAAAGAGAAGTAAATCTTGTTGAAACATCTATTCTAGAAGAGTGGAAAAAACAAGATATCTTAAACAAAACAATTGAAAATAGAACTGGTAAAGATAACTGGGTTTTTTATGATGGACCTGCAACAGCAAATGGTATGCCAGGACTTCATCACATGGTAGCTAAGTTTTTAAAGGATTCTTTTTGTAAGTACCAAACTATGAAAGGCAAAAGAGTCTTAAGAAAAGTTGGTTGGGATACACATGGACTTCCAGTTGAAGTAAACGTTGAAAAGAAGTTAGGTTTTACTGGAAAAGCTGATATCGAAAAATATGGTATTGAAGCTTTTAATAAACTTTGTAAAGAAACAGTTTGGGAAAATGAAACCGCATTTAGAAAACTAACTGATGAAATGGGTCAATTTATAGATCTAGATAATAGATATATAACTTATGATAATGACTACATTGAAACAGAGTGGTGGATTTTAAAGAAATTCTTTGATGAAGGATTATTCTATGAAGGTGTTAAGATTATGCCATGGTGTCCAAGATGTGGTACAGGACTAGCATCTCATGAAGTTGCTCAAGGATACAAAGAAGTAACTGCTAATACAGTAATTGTTCCTTTTAAAGCAAGAGAAGAAGATGTATACTTCTTAGTTTGGACAACAACTCCTTGGACTTTAATATCAAATGTAGCTCTTTGCGTTAATCCTAAAGAAGAATATGTAAAAGTTGAATCTAAAGGTTATAAATTCATCCTAGCTAAAGCTTTAGTTAATAGTGTATTAGGAGATGAATACGAAGTTTTAGAAACATATAAAGGAAAAGATCTAGAATATAAAGAATACGAACAATTAATACCAAGTTTAGATGTACCAGGTAAGGCATTCTTCGTTACATGTGATGATTATGTAACAATGTCTGATGGTACAGGTATCGTACATATTGCTCCAGCATTTGGTGAAGATGATGCCAAAGTAGGTAAAAACTATAAACTTCCATATGTTAATCCAGTAGGCGAAGATGCCGTTTATACTGATGGTTTATGGAAGGGTATGAATATCTTTGAAGCTGATTTAGAAGTAGTTAAGTATCTAGCAGAAAATGATAAATTATTTAAAAAGCAAAAAATGGTTCATGACTATCCACACTGCTGGAGATGCGATAGTCCACTTGTATATTATTCAAGACCATCATATTATCTAGAAGTTACCAAACTTCAAGATAAGATTATTGAAGAAAACAAAAAAATCAATTGGTATCCATCATTTGTTGGAGAAAAAAGATTTGGTAACTGGTTAGAAAATATGAATGACTGGGCAATATCTAGAAATAGATATTGGGGAACTCCACTTCCACTTTGGAAATGTGAATGTGGCCATACTGAAATGATTGGTTCAAGAGAAGAACTAGCTGAAAAAGCTATAGAAGAAGTTGATCCTAAAACTATCGATTTACACAAACCATATGTTGATGATATTCATATTAAATGTCCAAAATGTGGTAAAGAAATGACTCGAACTCCAGAAGTAATCGATTGCTGGTTTGATTCAGGATCTATGCCATTTGCACAGTACCATTATCCATTTGAAAATAAAGAGTTATGGGAAGAGCAATTCCCTGCAGATTTTATTGCTGAAGGAATTGATCAAACTCGTGGTTGGTTCTATGCACTACTTGTTATAAGTGTATTTGTAACAGGTAAGAGTCCATATAAAAATGTTTTAGTAAATGAGTTACTTTTAGATAAAAATGGTCAAAAGATGCATAAATCAAAAGGAAACGCAGTAGAGCCATTTACTATCATGCATAAATATGGAGCTGATACAGTAAGATGGTATTTACCATATGTATCTCCAACATGGACTCCAATTAAGTTTGATGAGGAGGGATTAAAAGAAGTACATTCTAAATTCTTTAATCCGTTTAAAAATACTTATTCATTCTTTGAGATGTATGCAAATACAGATAACATTAATATAAATGAATGTAATGTTCCTGTAGAGAATAGAGAAGAAATTGATAAATGGCTATTATCTAAATATAATAAATTAGTAAAGATAGTAACTGATGCATTTGATAAATTTGATTTAAATATTGTTGTTAAAGAAATAACAAATTTTGTATCTGAAGATTTATCTAACTGGTATATTAGAAGAAATAGAAATAGATTCTGGTCATCTGAACTAGATAATTCTAAAAAAAGTGTATATATAACTACATATGAAGTATTAACTGGTTTATGTAAGTTATGTGCACCAGTAATACCATTTACTACAGAGGAAATCTATAAAGATTTAACTGGTGAAGAAAGTGTACATCTTGCAGATTATCCGGTATGTAACGAAAGCTTAATTGATGAAAAACTAGAAGAAAAAATGGATTTAGTAAGAGATCTAATTTCACTTGGTAGAAATGTTAGAGAAGAAAATAAAGTTAAAGTACGTCAACCAATAAGTGAAGTAGTTCTTGATGGTAAAAATGAAAAAATACTTGCTGATTTAGTTGATTTAATTAAAGAAGAATTAAATGTTAAAGAAGTTGTTTTCGAGGCTGATTTAAGTAAATATATGAATTTCTTTGTTAAGCCAAACTTTAAAGAAGTTGGTAAGGTATTTGGAAGTAACATCAAAGAATTTGCATCTAAACTTGAATCATTATCAAAAGAAGATATTCAAAAGCTTGAAAATAATGAAGTTATAAAGATGAATATTGCTGGTGAAGATTATGATGTTACTAAAGATATGGTTGATATTAGAATTTCTTCAAAAGAAGGATTCAATGTTGGATCTGAAAATAATAATTTCGTAATTTTAAATACAAATCTAACCGAAGATTTAATTTTAGAAGGTTTAGCACGCGAATGTGTGTCTAAAGTTCAACAATTAAGAAAGAATAATGACTTTAACATTGTTGATAGAATTAAACTATATTATTCTGGGGACCTAGACTTTGACCTGTGCATTGGTAAATTTGAATCTTATATTAAAGATGAAACTTTGGCAATAGAAATTGTTAAAGATAAAAATTTAGAAGAAACATTTGATTTAAATGGTCATAATGTTAAATTGAAAGTAGAAAAGGTAGGTTAACATGGAAGCATGGATTACTTGGTTAATTATTATTTTAATTCTTTCATTTATTGAAATAATTACAATTAATTTGGTAACCATTTGGTTTGTTGCAAGCGCAGCAATTGCATTAGTTGTTTCTTTATTTATTGAAAGCTTTTATATTCAATTTATTGTTTTTGGAGTATGTGGTCTTATTATAATGGTTTTAACACGACCACTTCTTAAAAAACTATTAAATGTAAAAGAAAAAGAAGCGACTAACTTAGATAGAGTAATTGGTATGAGTGGTATTTGTACTGAAGAAATATCAAAAAATAATGTTGGTGAAGTAAAGGTCGATGGTAAAAGATGGAGCGCTATTTCATCAAGTAAAATTTATGTTGGTGATGAAGTAATCATCACTAGTATTGATGGCGTAAAGCTTAAAGTTAAGAAGGGAGAGTAGATTTTATGCCAGTTGTAATTACACTTTTAGTTATTGCATTAGTAATAATTATTCCTAATATTAAAATTGTTCCTCAAGCAAAAGCATACGTTATAGAAAGACTTGGTTCTTATCATGAAACATGGCAAAATGGTCTTCATATTAAATTTCCGTTTATTGATAGAATCTCAAACAAAGTTACATTAAAAGAAATGGTTAAGGATTTTGATCCACAACCTGTTATTACAAAAGATAATGTAACAATGCAAATTGATACAGTTGTATATTTTCAAATAACTGATCCAAAACTTTATACATATGGTGTTGAATATCCAATTAGTGCAATTGAAAATTTAACAGCAACTACTCTAAGAAATATTATTGGTGATCTAGAACTTGACCAAACTCTTACATCAAGAGATGTAATTAATACGCAAATGCGTTCAATTCTAGATGAGGCAACTGACCCATGGGGAATTAAAGTAAATAGAGTTGAAGTAAAAAACATTCTTCCTCCAAGAGACATTCAAGAAGCAATGGAAAAACAAATGCGTGCTGAACGTGAAAGAAGAGAGAAAATCCTTCAAGCTGAAGGAGAAAAGAAATCCTCAATTCTTATTGCAGAGGGAGAAAAAGAAAGTGCTATTTTAAGAGCTGAAGCTCAAAAAGAATCTCAAATAAAAATTGCTGAAGGTGAAGCAGAAGCGATGCTTAAAATTAAAGAAGCTGAAGCACAAGGTTTAAAACTTTTAAAAGATGCAAAAGTTGATCAAGCTGTACTTACTTTAAAGAGTTATGAAACTATGACTAATATGGCTAATGGTCAAGCCACTAAATTAATTATTCCATCCGATTTAAAAGGATTAGCAACCCTTGGAAGTGCATTTGCTGAGTCAATTTCAAAAAAAGAAGACAAAAAATCTGATAAATAATTATCAGATTTTTTCTTTTGGGTATCAAAAAGTCAATTCTTTTATAACATGTTTTATATTGCTTTACATATAATTTTATGATAACATCTTTATAGAATAATAAGAGGGCGGTAGATATCGTGAAAGAATTTTTAGACAAAGTAGCAAACAATGATCAAGTTCTTATAGGATTAGTAATTCTACTAATTGTTTTGATTGTTGCTTTTTTTATTGTTTTATTATTTTCTGGTAAGAAAGGAAAGAAGAAAGAATCAACTATTGTAGTTCCTGATAATAATTATGAATTACCGCAAGATCCAAGTGTTAACTTTAATCAAAATGAATATGTTAAGGAAACAACTGCTGAATTTGAACTAGCTCCTCTTGAAGATATTAAACCTGCTAATGATGAGTATGTACCCGAAGTTACCGAGGAAACTCCATCATATAGATTTGAAAATATTGAGCAATTAGAAAGACAAACTGTTCCAACATTCAGTTTTGATGAATTATCTAAAATGATTTCAGCTGAGCTTGAAAATTATGATTCTGAAGCTTCACTTGAAAAAACACAAGCAATGGATACAGTTAAAGAAGACACAATGGTAATTCCTCAAGTTACATTTGTTGATTCATTTAAAGAAGAAGTGAAAGAACCACTTGATAATAAGGATGATGTTATTAAACCTCAAATAAATAACAATTTTTCTTCAGTTTATGCAAGTAGAGATATAAAACCACAAAGTAATAACGACGAAATCGTTTTACCTAAGCGTATAAGTCAAGAAGATCTTATGAGAGCTTTAGATAAAACATCATCAAATGTAGCAAAGGTTGAAGAAAAACCTGTAGTTAATGAGCCAATATTTACCCCAAATAATAATTTAAATAGTGTTCAAAATAGTTTCGTTTCAAACTTTACTGATTCAAATCAAGTAAGTGGAAATGAAACAAATAAAAGTGAAGAACAACCATTTTTTGCAAGATTTAATCAAGAAACATACGATATAAACCCAAAAGATTAGTGTAAAGGTAAGTTGCATTAATCTTTTTTTTAATGTTATAATTTATTAAGGTGAATAGAGAATGGCAAAGACTAATAATTATGACGAATCATCAATTAAAATATTAGAGGGTTTAGAGGCTGTTAGAAAAAGACCTGGTATGTATATTGGGTCTACTGATAAAAGAGGTCTTCATCATCTAGTATGGGAGATTGTCGATAATTCTATTGATGAGGTAATAAATGGCTACGGTAATAGTGTAAAAATTGTAATGCATAAAGATAGATCTATTACTGTTGCAGATAATGGTCGTGGAGTTCCAACAGGAAAACATGAATCTGGTAAATCAACTCCAGAAGTTATTTATACAGTGCTTCATGCCGGTGGTAAATTTGAAGAAGGAAACTATAAGGTTTCTGGAGGACTTCATGGTGTTGGTGGATCTGTAGTTAATGCCTTATCTAAAAAAATGGACGTTACAATTTACCGTGATGGAAAAATAGCTAACATTCGCTTTTGTGATGGTGGAAATGTTGAGAGCCCGCTTAAGTATATAGGTGAAACTAAGAAAACTGGAACTATTGTTACGTTCTTACCTGATTATGAAATATTTAAAAATTGTGATTTTTCATTTACTACAATATGTGAAAGAATGCAGGAAAGTGCCTTTCTTTTATCAGGACTTATTGTAGAAGTAGTTGATGAAAATACTAATAGAGAAGCTAGGTTCCACTATGAAAATGGGCTTATAAATTTTGTTGAATACATAAATGAAAACAAAAGAGCCTTACATAAAGTAATTAATTTTAGTGGTCAAAAAGAAGGAATAGAAGTTGAAGTTGCTATGCAATATTCTGATTCATATTCGGAAAATATATTATCATTTGTAAATAATGTTAAAACTATTGATGGTGGAAGCCATGAAGTAGGATTTAAAACTGGTATTACTAAAGCTTTTAATGATTATGCTAAAGCCAATAATTTAATAAAAACTAAAGATGGTTCTTTTGATGGTTCTGATGTAAGAGAAGGTTTATCTGCAGTTATAAATTTAAGAATTCCTGAAAAATTATTACAATTTGAAGGCCAAACTAAGGGTAAATTAGGTACTCCTGAGGCAAGAAGCATTACTGAATCTATTACGTATGAACATTTAAAATTCTTTTTAGAGGAAAATAAAGAAATAGCTTTAACTATTATAGAAAAAGCTAGTAAAAGTAAACTTGCCAGGGAAGCAGCTAGAAAAGCTAGAGAGGCTGCAAGAGCTGGTAAAGGAAAAGAGAAAAAAGAAAAGATCTTATCCGGTAAACTAGCTAAAGCAACTGGTAAGGATAATAAAATTAATGAATTATTCTTAGTCGAAGGAGATTCAGCTGGTGGATCTGCTAAGACTGGTAGAAATCGAGAAACACAAGCAATACTACCTTTAAGAGGTAAGGTTTTAAACTGTGAAAAAGCTTCTTCAAATGATATTAATTCAAATGAAGAGTTAAATACACTTACATATGCTATTGGTGCTGGTATTGGTGCTGATTTTGATCCTAAGGATTCAAATTATGGAAAAATAATAATTATGACCGATGCCGATGATGATGGTGCTCATATTCAAATATTACTACTTACATTCTTCTATCGTTTTATGAGACCATTAATTGAAGAGGGAATGCTTTATATAGCAAATCCACCTTTATATGCACTAGACTTTGGTAAATCTAAAGAATATGTTGCAACAGATGAAGAACTTGAAGAAAAGAAAAAAACTACCAAAGGTAGTTATAAGGTACAAAGATTTAAAGGTTTAGGTGAGATGGATGCTGATGAACTTTATGAAACAACTATGAATCCATTAACACGTAGTTTAATTAAAGTATCTATTACAGATGCTGCACTTGCTGAAAAGCGTGTATCTGTATTAATGGGTGATAAAGTAGAACCTAGAAAAGAATGGATTGAAGAGAATGTAGATTTCTCTTTAGAGGATGACTTTAGGAGGTAGTAATATATGGCAAAAAAAGAAGAACAAACTATAATTGAAAAAATATATGACTATACTCTTGAGGATATAATGGGAGATAGATTTGGTAGATATTCTAAATCTATTATTCAAGACCGTGCTCTTCCAGATGTAAGAGATGGTTTAAAACCAGTACAAAGACGTATTTTATATACAATGTGGGAAGATAAAAATACCTTTGATAAACCATACAGAAAATGTGCTAAAGCTGTTGGTGATGTTATGGGTAAATATCACCCACATGGAGATTCATCTATTTATGGTGCTATGATAAACATGTCTCAAAGATGGAAAATGAGAGAAATGTTTATTGATATTCATGGTAATAATGGATCAATAGATGGTGATGGACCTGCCGCATATCGTTATACTGAAACAAGACTTACAAAACTTGCAGGTGTAATGCTTAAATATATTGAGCGTGATTCAGTAGAAATGGCGCTTAACTATTCAGATGATTATTTAGAACCTACAGTATTACCTGCAAATTTTCCAAACCTACTAGTAAATGGTTCTCAAGGTATATCAGCTGGTTATGCAACAAATATACCTCCACATAATCTAACTGAAGTTATTGATGCTAGTATACACAGAATCGATAATCCTAACTCAAGACTTGATACAATCCTTGGTATTGTTAAAGGGCCAGATTTTCCAACCGGTGGAGTAATTGAGGGTAAAGAAGGACTTCGACAAGCTTATGAAACTGGTAAAGGCAAAGTGGTTTTAAAGGCTAAAACAGAAATCGTTAAAGATAAAAAAGGTCATAGAATAATAATTCATGAGATACCTTATGATGTTTTAAAAGAACCTCTTAGAAAAAAAATAGAGGATATTAAAATAGATAAAAAAGTTGAAGGTATTGTTGATGTTAAAGATGAGTCTGATAAAGATAATATGGCAAGACTTGTTATTGAACTTAAAAAAGATGCCAATGCTGAGCTTATTTTAAATTATCTATTTAAAAATACTGATTTGCAAATAAACTATAACTTTAATATGGTCGCAATTTGTGACAGAAGGCCAAAACAATTAGGTTTACTTGCAATTTTAGATGCATTTATAGCACACCAAAAAGAAGTTATCTTAAGAAGAACAAGATATGATTTAAAAAAGGCTGAAGAGCGTCTTCATATTGTTGAAGGTTTCTTAAAAGCTGTTGATATATTAGATGAAGTAATTAAATTAATTAGAGCATCTAAAAACAGAGCAGACTGTATTACAAATTTAGTAAAAGAATTTAAATTTACTGAAATTCAAGCAACTGCAATTGTTGATATGCGATTATATAAATTATCTAATACAGATGTTAATTTACTTTTAGAAGAACAAGCAAATCTTCAAAAGATGATAGATTTCTTAAATAGCATATTAAATAATGAAACTATACTAAAAACGCAAATGAAAAAAGAATTAAATGAAATTAAAAAAGAATATGGTAATGAAAGACGTACTGAAGTTAGAGATGAAATATCTGAAATTAAAATCGATATGAAAGATATGATTCCAAAAGAAAATACTATTGTCGTAGTTACTAAAGAAGGTTATATTAAAAGGGTTTCTCCTAAATCATATACTGATGAAGAAGAAACTGTTATGAAACCTGGAGACTATGTAATTGGACTATATGATACAACTACATTAAATAATATAATGGTATTTACTAATTTAGGTAGATACTGCTTTATACCTGTACATTTAGTACCAGAGTGTAAGTGGAAAGAATTAGGAAAACACGTTAATAATATATGTATGCTTTCACCTGATGAAAAGATTATATCATCTGTAATATATGATAGTGATCAATCTATACTAGTACTAGCTACTAAACAAGGTATGGTTAAAAAAGTTCTTTATAAAGACTTTATAGTATCAAGACACTCTAAACCACTTACGGCTATGAAACTTAAAGATGATAAAGATGAATTAGTATCAGTATTTAAAGTAAATAATGATAGTAATGTTATAATGGTATCTAAAAATGGATATTACGTTAAATATAATTTAAGTGAAGTACCAGTAATTGGTCCTAAAGGATCTGGTGTAAAAGGTATAAATTTAAAAGATGATGAACTTGTATCTTTATCCGTAATAAAAGATCAAGATGAATATTTAAATGTAGCAACTAATAATAAAACAGCTAAAAGAATAAAGCTTTCTGATTTATATACAATGACTCGTGCTAAAAAAGGTTTATTATTAATGAAGAAAGTTAAAACACAAGATTATCATATTATTGATGCCTTTACATCTGAGTCAAGAGATAATATATGTTTAAAATCAGACAGTGAAATAAGAGAAATAAAAAATAGTGATATTGCGATAATGGATACACAATCAACTGGTTCATCTATATCAAAATATATGGTTGAAAAAGTATTTGTTAAAGTAAATATTGAAAAAGTAAAAGACGTTGAAATAGCTGATGATGAAGCAGTAACTGAAAGTGCTGTACCTGAAGATATATCTTCAAAAGAAGAAGTAAAAGAATTTACACTTGATGACTTTATTGATGACTTTAAAATATAGTCTTAAAAATCGCCTTAATTAATAATATTTATTAAGGTGATTTTTTATGGATAAAAAAGAAAAATTTAAGGAATTTTTAAGGAAAAATCCTAAACTTATAAATTATATTAAGAAAAATGATAATGGTGTTCAAAAACTATATGAAGTATATGATGTATATGGTGAAGATGAAGGGGTATGGAAAGAATATTTATCGGAAAATAAAATAAATTTGAATAATATTTCTGATATTGTTAAAAATATAGATGTAGATTCTATTAAAGGACATATATCAACTGCGCAAAAAGCTCTTGATATAGTTCAGGAAATAACCGGTAAAGCATCGACAAAAGTTGCGAGTGTTTTAAAAAAACCGCTTGCACCTAAACCACTAAATAAGTTTTTTGAGGATTAATGGATTATGAATCCATTAATATTAAAAGATATTTATAAAAAAGAAAACTATTATAAATATCTAAAAGAAAATTCGTCATGGATTAGACTAATAAAAAGAGATGATAACCAGTATAAAGAGTTTATTAAATATATTAAAGAAAAGTACAAATTAAGAGTAACTGACAAGGTAAATAATATATCAAATATTGTAGGAGTGTTAAGTGAAGTGTTAAGTAATAATAAATAGATAAAATCATATTGATTTTTGTTTTTATAATTATTATACTTAAGTTATAAAATAAAAGGAGGGAAAGAAACATGAAAAATAACAACAAAGGTTTTACATTAGTTGAACTATTAGCAGTTATCGTTATCTTAGCTGTAATTATTTTAATCGCTGTAAACGCTATTATCCCACAAATGAATAAAGCTAGAAAGAATTCTGTATTTGATGAAGCTTTAACAGTTGCTAAAGCTGCTGAAACATACTATGTTGCAGAAAATGTAGATGGTAGTGGAATTTCTACAGAAATTCAAAGTGGTGCTTCTACAAGTGCTGGAGCAATGTGTGTTACAATTGAAACATTAAAAGATGGATATATCAAGAAAAATAGTTCTAACTTTACTGGTGTAGTAGTTCTTACTGAAAGTGCAAATGGTGATGATGCTGTTGCTACTGTATATTTAACTAATGGTAAATACTATGTAAATGGTAAAACTCAAGCTAACATTACTAAATCTGATGTTGCTTCAGGTGGAGCTACTAATTTAACTTTAACAGCTACTGACTGTGTAACTCCAACTCCATAATAATGTTTAGATTTAAAAAGAAAGTGTAAACCACTTTCTTTTTTTATTGGGTAAATTATTAATAGATATTATATAATGTAAGTATGAAAGGATAGCTAAATATAATGAAAAAGATAAATAAAAAGGGATTTACTATAATTGAAATTATCGCAGTTACTGTATTACTTGCTATCTTAATTCTACTTGCAGTATTTGCGATAATTCCACAAATAAAAAAATCAAGAATTAACGCATTTGGAGATGAGGTATTAAACTACGCTAATGGCGCAGAAACGAAATATGTTGCAGATGGACTTGATAGTGAATATGGGGACTTACCTGTTAATGGTATATGTTTTTCTACATCAGAGTTAAAAAAAGAATATGTTAAAACAGAAAAGGATTATAAAGGTATTGTTATACTTAAAGCTGATGTAGGAAGCCAAAAACTTAAAAGATATGTATATCTTGCATCAGACAAATATGTTTATAATTCAACAAATGATGTCAATGAAGGCCTTACTGGATCAAATCACCTAATAAATATAAATAAAAATGATATTATTGAAGGAAATGAAAACGATTTAACATTTAAAACATGCTGTGAATACTATAAATCGCTTGATTCAAATTATGATTGTTAAATAAAAGCTTGAGGTTTAATAAACCTCAAGTTTTTGTTATAATGAATATATAATTAAGAAGGTGTAATAAATGATTATAGGTTCACATGTATCTTTTGGTGAAGAACAATTATATGGTTCAGTAAAAGAAGCTATTAGTTATAATGCAAATGCCCTAATGTTTTATACGGGGGCTCCACAAAATACCGTTAGAAAAGAATTATCTTCTGAATTATTAGAAAAAGCTAAAGAGTTAGCTTTTTCAAATAACATAGAGTTTAATAATATAGTATGTCATGCACCATATATTATTAATCTTGCGAACAAATTTCAAAGTGAGAAATGGAATTTTAGTATTAATTTTTTAATTAATGAATTAAATAGATGTAAGTTTTTAAATGTAAATAAGATTGTTGTTCATCCAGGATCTAGTGTTGGTATAACTCAAGAAGAAGGTTTAAACAATATAGTAGATGCATTAAAAATAATCTTATCTAAAACAACTGATGTAGAGATACTTCTTGAAACTATGGCTGGTAAAGGTAATGAATGTGGAAGAAATATAGATCAAATAAAGTACATACTTGATAGTGTAAATAGTGATCGATTAAACGTATGCGTTGATACATGCCATATTAACGATGCTGGATATAGCGTAGATAAGTTTGATGAGTATTTAAATGAATTTGATCAAAAAATTGGAATAGATAAAATAAAATGTATTCATTTAAATGATAGTAAAAATGAAATAGGTTCACATAAAGATAGACACGAAAATATAGGATTTGGAACCATTGGTTTTGATTCTTTATATAAAGTTGCTACTAATGAAAAACTAAAAAACATACCTAAAATATTGGAAACGCCTTATTTATCAATAACTGATAAGATAAAAAAACCTCCATATAAGGAGGAAATAGAAATGTTAAAAGCAGGAAAATTCAATAAAGATATATTTAAAGATATCTATGATATTTAGTATAATATGTTTTATATAGATTACAGATCTTTAGATAGTTTTCTTCTTTAAAATGTGTTTTATAAGAATCTAAATTAACCATATTGGGACTAGATACAATCTTGTCCCAATTTTCTTTTATAAAATTATATGAAAATGAAAGTTCATTTTCATCTAAATGTATATCATTATTTATTAAAAATGTATTTATATCATTTTTACTTAATTTATCTACATAATTTTTTATTAAGAATTTCATGTAATCACCTAATATATTGTATGTAAAATAAAAATAATAGAATACTAATAATGGTGATTATTATAAAAAAATATATAATACTTATAATTATATTTATATTAATCATATCAAGGATTTTATATATAAATATATTTAAAAATCAATACTATAAACGAGAGCTTGATAATATAAATAAAAAATATGTTTATTCATTATCATCTGAAAGAGGAAGAATTTTAGATATTAATGGTAATGTGCTTGTTGATAATAAGAAAAAAAGAGTAATCGTATATAATAAAAATAGCAAAATAAACATAAATAAAGAACTTAGTATTGCACGAAAACTAAGCCATTATTTAAATGCATATAAAAAACCAACAGATGATGAAATAACTAAATATATATTTGATAAAAATAGTAGTTTAAAGCTATATCTATCCAAGAAAGACTATAATTTATATCAAAAACAGATTATTTCATATGAAAAGGCTAAAAAACTAGCCTATAATTATATTAAAGATAATCTTATTGGCAATATAAAACCAGAGGAAGAAAAAGTGGTAAAAATATATTCACTTATGAATAAGGATTATTATTTTGATAAAAAAATTGTTTTATCAGATATTGATGATAAAACTTATTTTGATATCATAAATGAAGGTATACCAGGCATTACAGGAGAATATATTTATGAAAGATATTACCCGTATGATGATTTACTTAGAAGTATATTTGGTAGTGTAGGAAAAATAGATAAAGATAATTATAAAGAGTATTTAAGTAAAGGATATATGCTATCAGACATTGTTGGAAAAAGTTATTTGGAAAAAGAATATGAAGATATACTTAAAGGAACTAAAACTAAATATCAAGTCCAAAAAGATGGTACCATAAAAATGGTAAGTGAAGGAAAAAAAGGGGAAGATCTTGTATTAAACATAAACATTAATATAGAAAAAGAACTAAGTAATATCTTAAAAAAATATATTAGTAGTTCACAAGGTAAAAAGAATGCAGAGTATTATAAGGGTTCTTATGTTCTTGTTGGTAAACCAACAGGGGAAATAGTAGCAATGCTAGGTTATAGACTTGATGATAAAAACAATTTTGATGAAGTGACATCTGATATAGTTAATTCATCATTTACCCCTGGATCTATTGTAAAAGGAGCATCTAATACAGTAGGTTATCACGAAAATGTAATTGAAAGAGGGAAAAAAGTTAATGATTCATGTGTAAAACTTTATATGAACACTGTTAAGTGTTCATATACAAAACTAGGATATGTTGATGATATATCAGCTCTTGAAAAATCTTCTAATTATTATCAGTTTATAAATGCAATTAAAGTAATGGGATATAAATATAAATACAATATGAAAATAGAAGCAACTGTAGATGATTTTAATAAATATAGAAATATATTTAAAGAATATGGCCTTGGTACTAAAACAAATATTGATTTACCAAATGAATCAGTTGGAATAACTGGGAAAAAGATAGCTCCAGATTTACTTTTAAACTTATCTATTGGTCAGTATGATTCATATACACCTGCACAAATGCTTTCTTATATAAATACGCTTGCATCTAGAGGAAAAAGGTATAATCTATCAATAAAGAATAAAGAAGATACTCTTAATAATACTGTAGAAATAAGTGATGAGGACATTAGTAGAATATTAAAGGGATTTGAAAACGTTGTTAAAAAAGGCACTGGTTCAGGATATATTTATAAAAATAATGGTAGCGGAAAAACTGGAACCAGTGAGACCTTAGTTGATAAAGATAATGATGGTATTTATGAGACAAAAACTATATCAACATCATTTGTAGGTTTCATGCCTAGTGATAATCCAAAGTATACTTTAGTAGTAGTAAGTCCAAATATTTCTTCTAATAAAGATAAATCTAACTATAAAGTGCCAATAAATCGTTATATTATGGCTGATTTAACTAAGTTTTTGTTTGAAAACTAAAACTTTTTTGATATAATACATGTGGACCTGAAAAAAGGAGGTATTTATTATGGCTAAAAATGAAAATCGTGTTTACGTTACTATGAAATGTACAGAATGCGGAAATCAATTACGTCCTACAGTTAAAAATAAAAAGAACACTACTGAAAGATTAGAAATTAAAAAGTATTGTCCTAAATGTCGTAAGAGCGTAACTGTTAAAGAAGCTAAATAATAATAGTAAGGAGTAAATATATATGAATATTAATATAAATGACATCAAAAATGGTATGACAATTATCATGGATGGAAATTTATCACAAATTGTAGAATTCCAACATGTTAAGCCTGGTAAAGGACCTGCTTTTGTTCGTATCAAACTTAAAAATTTAAGAACTGGTGCTATTGTTGAAGATACATATAACACTAACCTTAAAGTAGAAAAAGCGCATATTGATAAAATGCCAATGCAATATTTATACCAAGATGGAAATAAATATGTATTTATGAATTCTCAAACATATGACCAAATTGAAATACCTGAAGAAAAATTAGAAAACGAAAAGAAATTCTTAAAAGAAGGTATGGAAATTACAATTGATTTTTATGAAGGTGAAATTATTGGTATAACTCTTCCAGAAAAAATTGAATTTGAAGTAATTGAAACTGAACCTGCAGTTAAAGGTAACACTACAAATAATGCAATGAAAGATGCAACAATTGAAACTGGATTTGTTGTTAAAGTGCCTTTATTTATAAATCAAGGTGAAAAAATTATTATTTCTACTAAAGATGGTAAATATTCATCTCGTGCATAATATAATTTAACACTACTTTTTAATGTAGTGTTTTTTTATGTACTGCTGCCTTTATGTAAAATTATAATATATTAATATCTTTAAATTTAGCATAAAATGTGGTATAATCATATACATAGAATGGAGTGAAAGTATGGCAAAGAAAAATACTGAAGAAGTAGTAGAAACTACTGAAACTGTATCTAATGAATTTGTTGCACCTAAAAAGAAATGTAATAAAACATTAATTTGTGTTATTTCATGTGTTGCAGTACTATTAGTTAGTGCTTTATGTTTCTTTGGATACAAATATTTTATGGGTAAAGACCCAGTTAAAGTTACATCTAAAGCAATTCGTGGTTTAAAAGACAAAATCGCTGATGTTAAAGATGATAACAAAGAAATCGCAAAAATGATGGAAAGTGGAGATCCATATGAGATTACTACTAATGTTAAAGTTAAACTTCCTAAAGATTTAGGATTAGACGATATTAAATTAGATGTAGTTGCTCAAATAGATCAAAATAAAGCTCAAGGTATCGGAAGCGTTAAAGCTATGATAGGTAAAGAATTAGTTGCTGATTTATCTGCAGCAATTAATGATAATAAAGCTTTCTTTAAACTAAATAATACTATGAACAAATTCTATAGTGTAAGCATGGAAGATGCTTTAACTGAATTTGAAACTGCTGATTTTGATAAACTAGCTAAAATCGATTATGATGGAACAAAATTAATTGACTATTTAGCAGATGCATTTGATAAAGCATACACTAAAAAAGATTTTTCTAAGGAAAAAACTGAACTTACTATTGATGAAAAAGATATAAAAGTTACTAAATATACTGCAACAGTTGATGGTAAGAAATTAGATACTATTGTAGATTCTTTCTTAAATAGTGTATTAAAAGACAAAGACTTAATGAAAGTTCTTGTAGAAATTTCTGAAGAAGATGAAGCTGATATTAAAGATGCTATCAAAGAATTAATCAATGAAGATCTAAGTGAAGAATTTGAAGAAGAATTTGAATATAATGTTTATTTAACAGCTATGGGAGATGCTATTGGATATGGATTCTCTGCACAAGGTGTTGAATTCCTAATTGCTAACCATAAAGATGTTACATCTCTTCAAGTAACTGCTCAAGGAATGACTGCTTATATTGAAATTAAAGAGGAAAGTGATAATCATACAGTAATTACTATTAATGCAATGGGAATGATTACTGGTAAAATTGATATTAAAACTGGTCTTAAGACAATTTCTAAAAACAAAGAATATGAAGAAACTTTAGATATTGATGGTTCATTAACTGTAATGGGTCAAACTTATAAAGCAAGTCTTAATGCAACATCAACAATTAAGAAGATTTCTAAAGTTGATTTATCTGATACTAAAGGTGCGTTAGATATTGAAAATTTAACTGATAGTCAATATTACGAATTTGAAAAAGCTATTGAAAAATCATCTCTTGGAAAATTCATTGCTTCTTTTGAAAAAAGTAGCGCATTAACTCAAAGTAGCATTTTAGATGATGTTAATTATTAATAAAAAGTAAAGAAGAACTTTGTAAAAGTTCTTCTTTTTTTATATTAAATTTATGCATAAAAAAATGGTGTCCCCGGAGTGATTCGAACACTCGACCGTACGCTTAGAAGGCGTATGCTCTATCCAGCTGAGCTACGGAGACATCAACTAATAATGATTATATACCACTATTAGTCATTTTTCAAGGATTATTTCGAGCATACGTCTCAATTTCTTCATTATTTACGTAAAAACTAACTTTAGAAATATTGTAATTATCATATATAGATAAACTTAGGCCATATAATGTTTCTTCATCTATTTTACCTAGTGAATTGAATATATCATTTGAAAATTCAATGTTTATTTTATCATCTAAGATCTTATACTTTGTAAGTTTTACTGATTGGGTTATGTAGCTGGATAGGTTAAGGTCAATGTTGTCTTTACCAGTTAACTCCTTGACAATAACTTCTATTTTTTCATTATTATTATCTGTTGTTATTGTAACTGGGACAAAATAGTTTGTATCATTATAACTATTAATAAAATATACAGTTACATCCTGAGTATCTTTGATACTACTAGAGTGGTTTATTTTATTTATACCAATTTTTCTATCAAGAGGATTACTTATGTATTTTCCTGATGATGGTAATTTGGTTAGCAAATCACCACCTACATATATTTTAACCTTATTGATACCATCTATTTCAGTTAAAGTATAAACGATAGATTCTATTATTTTTTCTTCATTTTCTTTTAATGCTTCAATAAATGAACTTGAAAAATATATCTCTATGGTATCCTCATCTAATACAACATTTTCAATAGTTACATTATTATTTAAATAAGTTTTAAATCCACTTTGTATATATTGATTTTTATTGGTTCCATTAATTAATGCTTCAAGAAGTTCTTTTGCAATCGATAGTTTATTTTTTGACGTTACAGTTATACTTGTTCTTGCAACAAAGTTTTGTGAATCAACTAAATAAATGGCACTTGTATTTACTTTTTTATAAATGGTTTTTTCATCGATTTTTACGTCATTTTTTGGAAATATATAAATTGTAAATAATACAATAAATAATGCTAGTGATGCTAAAATTATTCTTCTAAAAGATCCATTTTTAATCATGAAATCACCTTAGAATAATATATGCAAAATCTTTTAAAAATATTTACAATTATATCATGTCGTGATAGTATACAAATTAATAAAAGAGAGGTGATTTTCATGACAGATGAAAGACTTAATCACTTTATCTTGCTTCTTCATAGAAATGTTTCAGGTTTTTTAACTGAAGAAGAATATAGCTTTATAAAAAATATAATTCATTCTAATAATAATTCCCCCGAAAAAATGCTTTTAGATGAAGAATATAACAAAATTGTTTTAGATATAAAAACTAACTTTAATATGTTTATTAAAACACTAAAGAGTTTTAATAAAAAAGATTTAAGTGAAGAAGAATTAATTAAAGTATGTAAATATATTCCCCTTAGAACATATAACATTAATTTAGCTATGTTTTTTATTCAAGAAAAAAATGGCAAAGAGTTATTTAAAACATATTTTGATTCGGTATGTTTTTATACAAGAGTAATCGGTGATAATAATCACATTGAGAATTATCATCTATTTGTTGATACAATGAGAAAATATCATATTGAATATAAAAAAGAAGAATATGTAGTAAGAGAACATTATCCTGATAATATAGAAGATATAAAAAAAATGTTTAAATCAAATGTAGATAAATCATTGATGCTTAGTAAATATGCTGAATATGTAATGTTTAAGTACATAAAAAATAAGTTTGAAAAATGCGGAAGAAAAGATTTATCAGATAGAGTAATTTGGGCTTCAAAAGATGTAGGGGAATACTTTAACTACACAATATTTTATATTAATCCAAAAAACAAACCAGAATTTATTTTGGTAAAACCGTCCTTTATTGATGAGAGATTAGACTCATTTACTATAAGCGATAGAGAGTTTAAATGCATTAATGAAATTATAAATAAAGATCAAAGGTTTATAATTGCTAGGGTTTTTGTAAATGAAACTGGTTCTTGTCAGATATATTTATTTGATAAAATCCATGAGGATTATATATCTTCAACATTTAGTGACGATGTTTACATTAAAATAAAAGGTGACACTTTCACAAGAAAAAAATATAACTAATTTTCAAATTAGTTATATTTTTATTTCTCCAATTCTAATTAGTTCGACTAAGGCTTGGCTTCTGCCTTTTGAACCAAGTTTTTGTATTGTATTTGATATATGGTTTCTAACTGTTTTTTCACTAATATTTAGCATTGATGCAATGTCTTTTGTATTCTTATTATTAATCAATAATTCAAAGATTTCTTTTTCTCTTTTTGTTAATATAGCATTTTGCAAAATATATCCTTCCTTTCATAATATCCACTTATTAATAATTTATGAAGGAAAGAATATCTTGTGTAGGTTAGTTACTATCAAATTTTACTGTTATATGCTTATTATCACTAAAGTTTTCTTGTACTTTTCTAATTATGTTGTTTGCAATTTCGTTGCTATGTACTTTTGACGATATAACAATGCTTATTTGATTATCGTTTATTTTCACAAAGTTTTTGAAATCAAATTCGTTTTTAATTAATTTTGATATGTCATCTTCTTTTTGTTTAACTGTACTAATTACTTCGAGTTCATCATATGCATCATTTTTTTCTTCTAGAGTTGCAGATTCATCAAGAAGTATATCTTGAAGTTCATCAATTTTATTCACGGTTTTTTCATCATCGGTTACCTTTAAAACACCAATATTATCGTCTTTGCTATTTTTTGCTGCTTTATATTCTTCTGAAGAATTTGATGAAAGAACACTTAAATTACTTTGGTCTGTGGTAAAGTAATAAATGCTTAGTATAACAATTAATGAAAACAGAGTTACAAACCATAAACTTTGTTTATTGATCATGTTGATCCTCCTTAAATTTTTCTAATTAAATATATGAAATTATACAAAAAATAACACATTTTTAAAAAACTTTTTCTAAAAAAAAGGAAATTAGCCTTCAATAGGAAAGATTATTATTGAAGGGAGAAAAATTGTTTGAAAAAATTTATTGTTATAAAACAGCACGATTTAACTGATTGTGGGCCTGCATGCTTGTCTTCAATAATCCAGTATTATGACGGATATGTACCCATTGAGACAATCAGACTTAAGTGTAAAACAAATAATGAAGGTACAACAGCACTGAACTTGATTAATGCAGCAAATTCATATGGCTTATCTGCACAAGCAATAAAAGTCGAAGACATAAGAAAAGTCGAATCAAATTTGCCATGCATAGTTCATGTTGTTGTTAATAAAAGTTATCATCATTATATGGTTTTATGTGAAATTAAGAATACATATTTATTATTGATGGATCCAGCAAAGGGAAGAATCAAAATGCCTATGAATGAATTTTATGAAATATATTCAAAAGTCGCCATACTCTTAAGACCCAATTCAACCTTAGTACGTTACAAAAAACCACAGACATTTTTATCAATAATATATGATTACATTAAAAATGAAAAAAGAAAGACTGCAAAAATTTTTATTTCTAGCACTTTGATTATATTGTTTTCATTACTTTCATCTTATTTTATTAAAGTCGGCTACCAAACAGTTACAAGGTATCATAATAGTTTTTTACTTTTATATGTTTCTATAATGTTTGGGATGATTTACCTTTGCAAAAATTTTTTTGAATATTTAAAAAATTGTCAGTTGTCATCATTTAGTAAAAATCTAAGCTCATGTTTATATGAAAAATTTTCTCATCAATTATTTATTCTTCCTTTAAATTTTATTAGATCAAAAACTTCTGGAGAAATTGTTTCTAGGTATAATGAACTTGAAGAGATTAATAGTATTATTCCTGATTTAATAACTTCATTTGTTCTTGATCTAATTATGGTACTTATATCCTTTATTTTTCTATTATCAATTTCCAAACAACTAACTGTTATATTAATGATTTTTATGACTGTTTATTTTGTTATTTCATTTGCTTTAAAGAATCCGACATTGCAAAAAATATCAAACAATATGACTAATTTATCAGATTTTAATACTTCAATAATAGATTCAGTTAATACTTTAGTTAGTACAAAATTTTTGAATAACGAAGTTAATATGGAAAAGAGATTGGAAAAAAAAGGAGTGAATTATTTATATAATCGTTTTCATTTAGAAAGATATTTTTGTAAGTGTGATCTACTTAGAAACATCATTTACAATATAGGAATGTGGATTACATTTTCTTTTGGATTATATTTAATTTTTTTAAACAAATTAAATATAATTGATTTGTTTACTTTTGAAATTTTACTAAGTTATTTTACTGAACCAATCAAGGATATATCAGCCATTATTCCGAAATATTGTTTCATTAAGGCATCAATGTATAAACTAAGTGAGTATGAAATAATAAAAGAGGAAGACACTGGGAAAAATGAATTTGTTAACGGAGATATTACTATAAAAAAATTATCATATTCGTATAACAACTTGGATAAAACTTTAAGTAATATATCTTTAAAAATTAATAAAAATGATAAAGTGTTAATTAAAGGGAAATCCGGTTCTGGTAAAAGCACTTTATGTAAAATAATTAGTAGACAACTTGATTACTCTAGTGGATTAATTACAATTAATGATATAAATATTAATGATATCAAACTAAGTGAACTTAGGAAAAACATTACATATATTGGTCAAAAGGACAATTTAATTATTGATTCAATACTTGAAAATATAATATTTGAAAGGAATATAAGTGAAAAAGAATTCAAAACAGTTTGTAATATTTGTGAGATAGATGAAATAGCAAGTAAGAAATTTGATAAGTATAATTCAATGATTAATGATCAGTCAAACAATATATCTGGTGGAGAGAGGCAACGAATAATATTAGCAAGAGGATTACTTAATTCAGGAAACATTATTATATTAGACGAGGCATTAAGTGAAGTAAATCAAGATATGGAAAGAAGAATTCTAAGGAAAATGTTTCACTACTTAAAGGATAAAACAATTATATATGTATCTCATAAAAACTATAATAATTTATTTAATCGGGAGTACATGATAGGATGATGAATACATATAAAGAGGTACAAGATTATGAGATAAATAAAAATAAGAAATTTATTTTGCTTTTTACTTTATTATTATTTGTTATTATTTTAGCTTCTAGTATTAAAATATATATTTATGATGATAAGGACATTGTTATTAAAGACAATGAGATATATGCAACATGCATAAATAATTGCACGCACTTATTTACAAGTAATAAAATTTTAGTCAATGGAAGAATTCATCATTTTAAGGGAATTTGGTTAGACAAAAATACATGTAAAATTGTTTTAGAAGATACTCAAGAAAAAAGCATCAAAGAAGCGAAACTATATAAAGGTTCAATAAGTACATTAAAAAGTTTTTTAAATATTTTACGCACGAAAGGAGAGACATAATTTGGAAATATTAAAAAATGAAGAATTAAATAATGTAGTGGGAGGGGGATTAACATTTAAACTTCTTATGAGCATCGTTGGTGTAAGTAGCTTTGTTATTGGACTAATTGATGGCTTAATAAGACCGCTTAAATGTAGAAACTATTAATGAGTAATAAAGAATTAAATAACATTCATGGTGGTATAAATTTAACTGTTACATTCTTTAATTCAGTATCAAGATTTATTACTACTGTTAAAAATCTTGGAGAATCTGTTGGCAGTTCTATTAGAAGATTTTTTGGAAAAAAATACTGCTAAAATGTAGTTTTTAACCTCATATTAAAAAATGTGAGGTTTTTATATATGTTCTTAAACCTTTTATCACCCTTTTTAACGTAAAATTACTTGTATATTTCTGATTAAAATGTTATAATAACTAGCAGTTAAAGGCGAAGGGAGGGAAATTAATGACTAAAGTCGTAGTTCAAAATGGAAACATTGACGGAGCTCTAAAGAAATTTAAAGCTAAAGTTGCAAGAAGTGGTGTCCCTTCAGAACTTAAAAAAAGAAAACACTATGAAAAGCCTGGAGTAAAAAGAAGAGAAGCTAAAAAAGAAATGATTAGAAATTCTCGCAAGGCTAGTAGAAATAGAGGATTTTAATTAAGCACAATATTGTGCTTTTTTTTATTATCAAAAAAGTATGTGCATATAATTTTATTGGTGAATTATATGAAAGCGATTGATAGGATTAAAAATGTTGTGATAGATCATGAATTTTTCATAAGTGTATATAAAAATCATATTTATTTAATTAATTATCAAAATATTATTGATTTTAGTGATGCAAAAGCAAAATTTAAAATAAATAATTGCATTTTAACAATATATGGTAGAGAATTCAAACTTGTAAGAAAAACAAATAATGAGATTGATATTTCAGGATATTTTTCAAAAATGGAGTTGAACAATGAATAAGATTATTATAGTTAGTTATCCTAAAAGTGAAGCTTACTATATTGATACAAAAATAGTTAAATTTGATATTCATTTTTTAAAAAAATACGAAAAAGAAAACAAGATTTTTTTGAAAATCTATGAAGAAGAGTTTCACAACTTATATAAATATGATTATAAACACGTTTTAGTTTTTGAAAAAAGTACTAGTATAAAAGGGCTAACTGATATTTTTTTAAATAATACTAATCTTTTTATCACTAGTATAATAATTATGGCCTTATTATTTTTATCAAATATGATTATATTAGATGTTAATGTTCATACAAGTGATGTTCGCATTAAAAGATTAGTAACGTATAAACTAATTGATTTTAATGTACATAGTTTCTCTTTTAAAAAAAGTAGTAGAAAAATTAATATGATTAAAGATTACATAAAGAATAAATATAGTAGTGATATTGAATGGATTGAAATAACACCCCATGGGTACACATATGATATTGATGTAATAAAAAAACAGATTAAAAAACCTCTATCAACGAATGATAAGTGTAATTATGTTGCCCGAAAATCTGGAAATATTAAAAGTATAAAGGTTAGAAAAGGAGTTCTTTTAGTACAGGAAAACAACTATGTTAAAGCAGGAGATGTATTAATAAGTGGAAGTGTTATTTATAATGATGAGTTGAAAAGTGAGTTATGTGCAAGCGGATATATAACTGGAGAGGTCTGGTACAAAGTCGATTTGTCATATCCACTTTACGAAAATAAGATGGTTCCATCAAAAGAAAAACAATATAATTTTCGAATAAATTTGTTAAATAAATCTATAAAAATATTTAACGATAAATATAAGCAAGATATGAATATAAAAAAAATTGGTAATAGTATTTTCGGAATCACATTTTATAAGACATATAATTTAAGAAAAAAAACAAAAAAACTATCTACTAAAAAAGCATTAGAAAAAGCTCTTAAAAATGCAAGAAAGAATGTCTTAGTAAAGTTACCTAAATCGTCAAAAATAATATCTCAAAATGTTTTGAAGAAATATATAAAAAATGATAAAATATATATAGAGGTTTTAGTGACCACTGAAGAGGAAATTGGGGTTGTAGAAAATTATTACTAGTTGAGGTGATATACATGGTACTAGATATATTTACAAAAACACTTAATAATGTTTGGCCTATGATAGCTATCTTTTTGAGTGTTGTTATTATCGTTAGAGTATTTTATTTAATAACTAATAACAAAAAAATCACTTTATATAAGGAAATATTTGGATTATTATTTATAATTTACATATTACTTTTATTTGAACTATTAACGGCAACTGATACAAATAATTATCACGGTATTAATTTAACGCCATTTGCTGAAATATCAAGATATCAATTTGCATCACATCAATTTAACATTAATGTTTTTGGCAATATATTTATTTTTATTCCATTTGGTATATTTATTGCATCATATTTAAATGCTAAAAAAGCATATCCATGCTTTATTATTGCTACCTTAACAAGTATAACAGTTGAACTAGTTCAATTAAAAATTGGTAGAAGCTTTGATATAGATGATATTATTCTAAACGTTCTTGGAGCTTTGCTTGGTTATTTGATTTATAAATTTTTAAAGGCTTTAAAGAAAAAGTTACCTGATTTTTTAAAAAAAGATATTATTTATAATATTATAAGTTTACTAGTTTTTGGATGTATCATTTACTGGCTTGCAAATAGGATAGGGTTGTTGTAATGAATAAATTTACGATTGATAATGAATATGGTTATAAGAACTATAGATATTTGAAAAAAGTTTTAAATGGGGCTTTAAAACATTTGAAAATTAATAATGCAGTTTTTTCTATAATCTTTGTAGATGAAGAAACAATTAAGTCCATTAACAAAGATTATAGAGGTATTGATAAAGTAACAGATGTAATATCTTTTGCATTTGAAGATACTGGTAAACTGGTGTATAATAATGTTCGGTTACTAGGGGAAATATACATATGCATCCCAAGAATGATAGAACAAGCAAATGAATATGGACATAGTGAAAAAAGAGAGTTATCATTTTTATCAGTCCATGGATTACTTCATTTACTAGGTTATGATCATATGACTAAAGAAGATGAAAAGGTTATGTTTGCGTTACAGGAGTTGATTTTAGATGAGCAAAATATCAAGAGATGAAATTAAAAAGAAAGGTATAAAAAGAACTCTTAGAACATTTAAGTTCTCAATGGATGGTTTAGTTTATGCATATAAAAATGAACAAAGTATGTTAATACATGCTATTGGTACAATTTTTACTGTTGCCCTAGGTTTTATATTTCATATTAAATTAACAGATTGGGCACTTGTTTTTATAGCATTAGGTGTAATTCTTGCAAGTGAACTTATTAATACAGCAATTGAAGCTGCCGTAGATTTATGTACTTTAGAAATACATCCACTTGCTAAAATAGCTAAAGACTGTGGATCTGCAGCAACATTTGTATTAACACTTGTTTCAGTTGTTATTTGTTTATTTGTATTTGTTCCATATTTTGGATAGTTAGAAGGTGTAGTATATGCGTAGTGGATTTGTTAGTTTAATAGGAAGACCTAATGTAGGTAAGTCAACATTATTAAATGCTATTATCAACGCTAAAGTTGCCATTACATCAGATAAAGCTCAAACCACTCGTAATATTATCCAAGGTATATATAATGAACCTGATTATCAAATAGTATTTGTTGATACTCCAGGTATTCATAAACCAATTAGTAAACTTGGAAAAGTATTAAATAAGCAATCTTATTCTTTAACAAAAGATGTAGATGCAATATTACTTGTTGTTGATGCTAAAGATGGACTTGGTAAAGGTGATAAATATATTATTAGTTCACTTGAAAATGAAAAAATACCTGTTATTTTAGTACTTAATAAAATTGATAGAATGACAACACCAGAGTTAATGCAAAGAATAAACGAATATAAGGATTTATTTGCATTTGCAGATATAGTTCCTGTTTCGGCACTTAAAAGAGACAATATTGAAAGATTAGTAAGTGTAGTTAAAAATTACTTAACAGATGCAGTAAAATACTTTGATGATGATATATATACAAGTAGTTCTGTAAAATTTATGATAGGTGAAATTGTAAGGGAAAAACTTCTTAATTGCACAACTGAAGAAGTTCCCCACAGTATTACCTGCTATTGTACTAAATATGAAAATACTGAGAGTATTGTAAATGTAAGTGTTGATATTATTGTAGACCGTGATTCAATTAAAAAAATAGTAATTGGCAAAAAAGGTGAGAGATTAAAAGAAGTTGGTATTAAATCAAGAAGAGAAATCGAAACTTTAGTTGGTAAACAAGTATATCTTGACCTTTATGTTAAAACAGTTAAGAATTGGAAAGACAAAGAAAAATACTTAAGTGAATTAGGTTTTATGGATTTTGAATAATTATTTTATTTTTTACCCATTATATATTTAGGTGATAAATATGAAAAAAGCAAAAGTTGCATGGGAAAAATTTAAAATAACTGGGAAAATTGAAGATTATTTATATTACAAAGAAATTCAAAGAAGGAAGTAAGATGGATACCGTAGTAGAAGGAATTGTTTTAAAGGAAACCCCATATAGTGAAACATCAAAAGTAATTCAAATTCTTACAAAAGAATATGGATTAATAAGTGTGCTTGCTAAAGGAGCTCTTTCCCCAAAAAGCAATTTAAGGGCACTATCGCTTCCTTTTTTATATGCAAAATTTAATATAAGTTATAAAAAAGATAAACTTTCTATACTAAAAAGTGGTATGCCAATAATACTTTATGGTACCAAAGTTCATAATATAGAATTTTATGCATATATATCATATCTTTGCGAATTAAGTTATAAAGTATTACTTGAAAATAACGACAAAGACATTTTTAAAATTTTAATTAATGGTCTTAATAAAATGTGTGACGGACTAGACTATAATGTTATTAAAAATATTATAGAATTTAAATATTTACATTATTTGGGAATAGATCCGGATTTAAGTATATGTCATAAATGTTTATGTGAAAAAGAACCATATGCCATTGATGGGAAAATAGGTGGTTTTGTTTGTAGTGAGTGCTACACAAATGAAAGAGAAGTGCCAAGTAATTTTAAAAAGATTCTTGAAAGATTTATGAATGTAAATATAGATGAAATAAATGAAATTAAATTATCAAAAGAAAATGCCAAGATTGTTAATGAATTTTTAAGAGAATATTATTCCTCATTTTCTGCAATATATTTAAATAGTGAAAAGTTCTTACTTCCATATGAATAACTTGATTTAACTAATAACTTGTGTTAATATTTACCTAGGTAAGTGATGACGGGACCTGGAAATCCTCGAGCTATGTATTTTAAAGTGATTCTTCTAAGAATAAATAGGGTGGAACCGCGGAATATAAATTTCGTCCCTATAGTTGTTTTTAGAAGTTTTTTATTTATTGAAAGGAATGAGTTTTAATGAAAGAAATTAACATGGAAGATTTAGTAAATTATTGCAAGCAATATGGTTTTATTTTCCAAGGAAGCGAAATTTATGGTGGGCTTGCTAACACTTGGGACTATGGTCCTTTAGGATCCAGACTTAAAAACAATATAAAAGATGCATGGAGAAAAAGATTTATCCAAGAAAGACCGAATGCATATGAAGTTGATGCAGATATTTTAATGCATCCAAGAGTATGGGAAGCATCTGGACATGTCGAATCTTTTGCAGATCCACTTATTGATTGTAAACATTGTAAGGTAAGACATCGTGCTGATAATTTAGTTAATGATTATACTAAATCAAGTATTGGTGATACATTTACTAATGAGGAACTATCAAAATATATTAAGGATAATAATATTCCATGTCCTAATTGCGGTAAGTGTGATTTTACTGATATAAGACAATTTAAACTTATGTTTGAAACTCATCGAGGTGTTGTTGAAGATGCAAAAAGTGTTGTTTATTTAAGACCTGAAAACGCACAAGGAGAATATGTAAATTTCTTAAATGTTCAAAGATCTATGAGAGCAAAGCTCCCTTTTAGTATTGGTCAAATTGGTAAGGCGTTTAGAAACGAAATTACTCCTGGAAACTTTACTTTTAGAACTATTGAGTTTGAACAAATGGAATACCAAACATTTTGTAAAGAGGGAACTGATCAAGAATTATACGAATACTTTAAAGAGTATGGTAAAAAATTCTTTATGGATCTTGGGCTTCCTGAAGATAAACTTAGATTTCACGATCACGAAAAATTAGCACATTATGCAAAAGCAGCTTGTGATATAGAATATTTATTCCCATTTGGATGGGGCGAAATAAATGGTACTCATAATAGAACTAATTTTGACTTAACAAGACATGAGGAATATAGTGGGGTTTCTCAAAGATATTTAGATCAAGAAACAAATGAAAAATATATTCCATATATTATTGAATCTACATACGGACTAGATAGAACTGTTTTAGCAGTACTATTTGAATCATATAAAAAGGAACAACTTGAAAATGGTGACGAAAGAGAAGTCCTTGCAATAAGCCCTAAACTTGCTCCATATAAGGTTGCTGTACTTCCACTTATCAAAAAGGCTCATGCTGAAAAAGCAAATGAGGTATATACTAAACTATGTTCAAAATTTATGACATCATATGATGAAAGTGGAACAATAGGTAAACGTTATAGAAGAGCTGATGCAATTGGGACTCCGTTATGTGTAACTATAGATGATGACACAATTAATAATAATACAGTCACTATCAGAAATAGAGATACAATGGAACAAGAAACTGTTAGTCTTGATGATTTAGAAAATTACATTGTAAATAAAATATGCTAATTAATCAAAATATGAAAATAAACGAATTATACATTCGTTTATTTTTTTATACTTATTTTATTGAAAATATAAAATTTCTTTGATAAAATTATCTATAGAATACTATAGGAGGAATGCAATTATGGCATTAAAAAAATTAAAAAAAATATTCGTGGATAGTGAAGAACCAGAAGTAACTGGTGGAGAAGACGATTTTTATTCTGTATCTGCTGATGATGCAGTAAAAGATGCTGATAAAACTGGTAATAAAATGATCCTTTTAGAACCAAGAGCATATTCAGAAAGTCAACAAATCGCTGACCACTTAAAAAATAGAAATAGTGTAGTAGTTAACTTAAAAAGAGTAACATCTGATCAAGCAAAAAGAATTATTGATTTCCTAAGTGGATGTATTTATGCAATTGGTGGAACAATGCAAAAAATAGGTGTTGGTATTTATTTATGTACACCTAAGAATGTTAATGTTTTAGGAAAAATTACAGATGATGCTGAAAAGTCAAAATCTAAAGATGATGACTATGAATGGGAAAACTAATTAATAACAAATAATAATCTAGTAAGAAAGCTTGGTGATAAGCGTGAAAAAATTTAATAATTCGCTTATGGGATATGATAAAGCTGAAGTAAATGAATTTGTTAATGAAGTTACTAACCAATTTGAAGGTATTTTAGAAAAGTTAAAACAAAAAGATGCGGACATTATTAAACTAAAAAAAGAACTTGAAAAATATGAGAATCTTGAAAGTACTTTAAACAAAACTATACTTGCAGCTGAGGAAGTTTCAAATAATATGAGAAGTGTTGCAAGAAGTGAATCTAAGAGCATTTTAGATGAAGCAAGAAAAAATGCATCAAGGATTTTAAATGATGCACTTTTAAAAGCAGAGAAAGCACAAAATGATGCCGATATGCTTAAAAGAAGAGTTATTAACTTTAAACGTCGTTTCCGTCAAGCTGTTGAAAACGAACTAGATGTTATTGATAGTATAGAAGAAAATTATTAATTATAATTCATGATTGTTTTGTATAAAAGAGCGCAGAATTTTAGTAAGTGCTCTTTTTTCTATGCGAGAAACATAACTTCTTGATATTCCAAGTTCTCTTGCAATCCTTTTTTGTGTCTGTTCTTTTTGATTATATAGCCCATACCTTTTAATGATAATTTCTTTTTCTCTTCCGGTTAGCTCTTTTAGATATGTACTTAGATTCTCAATATTTTCTTTATCATGTAAGATATCATATATTTCTCTTGATTTATCTGGAATCATATCTATAAGATTTATTTCGTTTCCATCTTTGTCCGTACCAATAGAATCGTTTAAAGATACCACATTATTATTCTTTTTATTTGAACGAAAATACATAAGTATTTCATTTTCAATACATCTTGCAGCGTACGTAGTAATCTTTGTTTTCTTATCAAGACTATAACTATCAATTGCTTTAATTAACCCTATAGTACCAATAGATATTAGATCATCACTATCAATTTTATCGGTTTCATACTTTTTTACAATGTGTGCAACTAATCTTAGATTATGTTCTATAAGAGTATTTCTAGAATCTTTATTTCCACTTAACATTTTTTTAATTTCTTTTTCTTCTTCATCGGGTGTAAGTGGTTCTGGAAACTGTGTATTTGAGTAACTTCCAATTGATAAAAATATACTTTTTAAAAATCCGATTATACTTAAAATCATTAAATTCACCTAATAAAATCTATTTTTTATGGTTATTAAATATGATATAATTAAGAAGGTGATTATTATGGACGTTTTTATACCAGACGTATATCAAAAAAGTATTTATGATATTAACTATAAAAAGTTAAAAAAAGCAGGTATTAAGTGTCTTTTATTTGATTTAGATAACACATTAGTTCCATATACAACTAAAGAACCAAATAAACAAATAAAGGATTTATTTGCTGAATTAAGTAATAGTTTTAAAGTTATTATTATGTCTAATAGTGGCAAAAATAGGCTTCGACCATTTAAAGAAAAATTAAATGTTGATGTTGCTTATAGTTCACATAAACCATTGAAGAAAAAGTATAAAAAAATTATGGAAATATATAATTTTAAGCCTGAAGAAATTGCGGCGATTGGAGATCAACTAATGACTGATGTTTTTGGTGCTAATCGTCTTGGAATTATGACTGTACTTGTTAATCGTATTGGACCTGTGGAACCGATAACTACAAGATTTAATCGTATCTGGGAAAGAAAACTAATTAAGAAGTTTAATAAAAAAGGTGTATTAATTCACGGTGAATATTATGATTAAAAAATGTAGTGGGTGCGGATCTGTGCTTCAGCATAAAGAACCTAAAACAGTTGGATATACACCAAAAGAAAATGCTAAACTTTGTGAAAGATGTTTTAAGTTAAAAAACTATAATCAAAAAGAAATTATTAATTTAAAATACAATAATGAAGATATTCTAAATATTTTAAATAATGATTCTGAAGTAGTGTTTTTTATAACCGATTTTTTAAATTTAAATCAAGAAACATTAGAATTATATAAAAAAATCAAGAAAGAAAAATATCTTGTAATTAACAAAATTGATTATATTCCGTATAGTATTAATTTAGAAAAATACAAAGATTATTTGTTAAAAACTTATGATATTAAAGAAAAAATTATTTTTGTAAGTGCTCTTAAAAATTATAATTTAAATGAATTAAATAATAAATTTTTAAGTTATAAAAAAAGTTATATTTGTGGTTTTACTAACTCAGGTAAAAGTACAATTATTAATGGCATTTGCAAAATGAATGGAAAAGATAGTTTAATTTTGGAAAGTTTAATGCCAAATACAACTTTAGATGTTATAAAAATCAAATTAGATGGTAGTATATATATTTTTGACACACCTGGTTTTACCTTGAATGGTGAATTTGAAATTGATACTTATCCAAAAAAATATATAAAACCAATAACAATACAAACAAAAGAAAATGAAATTATTCAAATAGGGGAAAATAAATATATTTATTCTGAACAAAAAAATAGTTTTACTTTCTACATGAGCCAAAATATAAAGATAAAAAAAATATACAAAGATAATATCAAATTTGAATATGATTATAAAATCAACAAAAATAGTGATGTCATTATAAATAATTATGGATTTATTAATATAAAAAATGAATGTAACATCAAAACTAATTTTATGGTAAATGAAGTAAGACATTCTATGTTTGAATAGGAGGTAACTATGGGTAAGATTAAAGTCATGAGCGAGACACTTGCAAATAAAATTGCTGCAGGTGAAGTAATTGAAAAATGTGCATCTGTTGTAAAAGAACTAGTTGAAAACTCTATTGATGCAGATTCAACAAAAATAGTTATAAACCTAACCGATGGGGGATTAAAAAACATTACGGTTACTGATAACGGTAAAGGTATGGATAAAGATGATGCTAAGCTTGCATTTTCAAGACATGCTACTAGCAAACTTTATAGAGATGACGATTTATTTTTTATTAATACTTTAGGATTTAGGGGTGAAGCTTTACCATCAATTGCAAGTGTGTCAGATGTTGTTTTAAAAACAACCCAAAATGATGAAGGATACATGATCCATATTAAGGGTGGAAAGCTTATTGAAGAAAAGGCATGTGAAGCAACTCCCGGAACTTCTATTTCAGTTTCAAATATCTTTTATAATACACCAGCTCGTTTGAAGTATTTAAAAAGTGAATCTACAGAACTTCAAAATTGTACAAGTTTTATCGAAAGACTTGCTTTATCAATGCCTAATATTTCTTTTGAACTTTATAACAATTCAAGAAATATAATTAGAACTAGTGGTAGTGGGAATCTTGCAAAGGTAATTCATGAACTATATGGTTCAACTATTTCAACTAGATTAATAAAAATAAATGTTTCATCTGATGATTTTGATATAAACGGATTTATTTGTAAACCGGAAATACTTAAAGCATCAAAATCACATATGATAACATTCGTTAATAATCGAATTGTTAAAAATGTAGATATAAACCGATCAATTAACGATGGATACTATTTACATAAACCAGATAACAAATATCCAGTTGTGTTTTTGAATATTTATACAGATCCTACATTAGTTGATGTAAATATTCATCCAACAAAACAAGATATTAAAATTAGTAAAATATATGAACTTTGTGAATTAATATCAAATAATATCAAAATGTTGTTAGAAAAAAACAATTTAGTTCCAGAGATTAATCTTGAAACGCATGAAGAAAACAGCGAAATAGTTGTAAATAGTGATTTTATAAATACTCGAAATTCTTTCGACCTAGTTGATACAAGTGCTGTACTACCAGAAGAGAATTTAGAGCAATTTACTTTCGATTTTGCTAATGAAACAGAAAGTGTTCCAAAAGAAAAAAATGAAGAGTTAAAAAAATTGCATCTTGAACCAATAGGATCTATTCAAGGAACATTTATTGTAGCTCAAAATGAAGAAGGAATGTATCTAATAGATCAACATGCAGCTCATGAAAGAATAAACTATGAAAAAGTATTAAAAGCATTAAAAGAAAAAACTATTAGTACTATGCCAATGTTATTTCCAATATCTATAGAATTATCCCCAAGTGAGTATCTATCAATAAAGGATAATATAGAAATAATAACAAACTTAGGTTTTATTGTTGAAGACTTTGGTATTAATACAATTATTTTTAAAGAAACTCCAACTTGGCTTTTAGAAGGTCATGAGGAAGAAGTAATTAGAAAGATTATTGATTTAATAGCTGGTGAAGGAAAAATAGTTGATAGAGTTAAGTTTAATGAAAACTTAGTAAAGTCAGTTGCTTGTAAAATGAGCATTAAAGGTAATACATATATAAGTTTAGAGGAAATGAATAGTTTACTTGAGCAGCTATTTGAAACAGATAATCCATATAACTGTGCTCATGGAAGACCAACCATTGTCAAATTCTCAACTTATGATTTAGATAAAATGTTTAAAAGAGCGATGACATAATATTGAATAAGCATAACTTGTATGCTATAATGTGTTTATTAAATAAAAAAAAGAACTAGATTATATCTAGTTTTTTTTATAAAGAGAGTGATCTTATGATAATAGTTATTGGTGGACCAACTGGTGTTGGAAAAACAAAATTAAGTGTTGAACTTGCAAAAAAATATGATGGCATTATTATTAATGGAGATGCGATGCAAGTTTATAAAGAAATGAATATAGCAACGGCAAAAATTAAAGAAGAAGAAAAAGAGGGAATAGAACATTATCTTTTTGATATATGTGACTTAGAGGATGTTTATACAATATATGACTATCAAAAAGATGTTCGTAAATTATTAAAAAAATATAGTGATAAGAATATAATTATTGTTGGTGGTTCAGGGTTATATCAAAAAGCAGCTTTATACAACTATAAATTTGATGAAGAGGACCAAACAGATTTTTCAAACTATGATGAGCTATCAAACGAAGAACTTTATAAAATGGTTTTAGAAAAAGATAAAGATAATAAAGTTCATATTAACAATCGTAAACGTTTAATCAGATTACTAAATAAAAAAGAAATTTCTCATGAAAAATCCGAACTTTTATATGATAATGTTGTCTTTATTGGGTTAACAACATCAAGAGATAATCTGTATAATATAATAAATAAAAGAGTAGATAAAATGGTTGAGGAAGGCTTAATTGAAGAAGCAAAATACTTTTATGATAAAAAAGTAAATTGTAAAGCACTAAATACAGTTATCGGATATAAAGAATTATTCAAGTATTTTGATGGACAGTTAACTAAAGATGAAGCGCTTGATTTAATTAAGAAGAATTCAAGACATTATGCAAAAAGACAATATACGTGGTATAACAACCAACTTCCAACAATATGGGTAGAAACAAATTATAGAGATTTTTCCAAAACTGTAGATGAAGTAATTAGTATTATTGAAAACAAAAAAATATCTTAGATTAAATTTCTAAGATATTTTTTTAAAATTCTTGATAGATATATTTATCAAAATTATGCTCGGTAACTAAAACTTTGCCATTATCTGCTTCACTCATTTCTTCATTAGTTACTAAGAAATATTTATGATATAAGTAATCTTGTCCATCAGCAACCGGATCATCCCAAGTTAAATCAAGATGTAACCATTTACCATTAATAAACACTGCATTCCATACGTGTCCTTCAGCATTTGTATCTCCAATAGGATTATAAGCAATTCTATAATTTGTTATTCCAAGCTTACTTAAAAATATTGCCATTAAATCAGTATATCCATTACATGTTGCTAGATGTTCTTTTAAAGCTCCATATGCGGTATATGTTAATTTTGGCTTGTTTTTTTCGTGATCTACATCATATTTTGTTGTATTAATTATATAATCATGAATTTTCTTTAAGTTATCTTCAACTGATAAAGATTTATCATATACTTCATTCATTATTCTATCAACTTCGTTGTTAATGTAATTAATTTGGTCATTAGTATATAAATATGAAACTTTTACTATAATCTCACCATTAGAATCGATAATTGTTTTTATATTTGTAAAACTATTAAAAGGGTGAACAAAATTATTTATATTTGATAAACCAATATTCGATTCACTTAATTTTACAATATCATCAGTACATGACGTGTATTCTTTTGGGCAATAAAATGTGAATGTATCCCAGTGATTATTAATGATACTATAAAATATATTTAATAAATCTTGGTAACCTAGGGGTTCATATTTATTGCTTCTTTGAACATATAAAAAGTCATTATTCTTAGTATATTCATTACCAGAAAGTATAACTATGTCTTGTTTATTAGTAAAAAAGTCAGTTGCATACGTAATTAATCTTTTATAATTGACTGCACATGCAATGATAAGTAATAGGCATACAATTGGTGTTGCATATTTCTTCATATAATCACATCCTATATGAGTATTATTTTATCATTAAAAAATGAAGTAAACAATGTTTACTTCATATTTTTAACTTTATTTGATAATCTTGATTTTTCACGAGCAGCAGTATTAGCTTTTACTAAACCTTTGCTTAATGCTTTATCAATATTTTTTTGTGCTTCGTTTAATTTTGTAGTAGCTACCTTTTTATCTCCAGCTGCGATTGCTTTATCACAATTTTTGATACTATTTTTAACTGTAGCTTTAAGTTCATGATTATTTTGTGTCTTCTTTGCTATAGTTTTTACAGCTTTTTTTGAACTTTTAATATTTGGCATGTCTAAGCTCCTTCCTGTAATTCAGTAATAATTCTATCAAATTTGCTTATATTTTGCAACTTAAAATTAATTTTTGCGTTTCTTTATTAAATCGACAAAATTCTATCTATAAAGAAGATATATTAAAAGTGGCAAAGGAGTATTAAAAATATGAAACAAAATAGAAAAAAATTAAGGCTTAAAAAAAGAGTGAAAAGAGTGGTAATCCTATCATTTGTATTCTTTATAATATTAATGATTAATTTTAATAAATTATTACTAAAACTATTAACAACCTATGGTAACGAAAAAATAAATAGCGTATTTTTTGATGTTAGTGATGATTTAGTAACATATAAAACACAAAATTATAGAAATAGTGATTATATATTTAAAGTAAAGGAGGAAAAAAATACAAATCCATTAGTTTATTTATATAATACTCACCAAAGTGAAAAATACTTTAAAAATGATATTTTTGAGCCATCAATTATAACGGCAACTAACTATTTAAAAGAAAAGCTAGAATCAAACGGTATTAAAACGATAATGGAAAAAAGAAGTATAAGTGAAGTTCTATCTAAAAATGGATGGAGTTATGGTTCATCTTATAGAGTTAGTAGAAGTTTTTTAGAGTCAACAAAAAACGAGTACCCATCTATTGAATATTATTTTGATATTCATAGAGATGCTGGTAAGAAGGAACAAACAACACTATGTGTTAATGATAAGTGTTATGCAAAACTATTATTCTTAGTTGGTCTTGAAAATCCAAATTATGTAATTACTGAAGAGTATGCAGAAAAATTAAGTAATATGGTAAATCGAAGATTAAATGGATTATCGAAAGGAATAATGCAAAAAGAAGGCCCAAAAGTAAATGGTGTATATAATGAAGATTTTTCAAATAGATTAATACTAATAGAGATTGGCGGAGAAAACAATACTATTGAGGAAGTATATAATACAGTTGATATTTTATCATCTGTGATAGTTGATTTTATTAGAGAGGATGATAAGTAATGGAAGAAAAAGAAAAAAAGAATCCATTCTTCAGAATATTATTTATTCTATTTTTAGTATTTATTGCGTTTTATATTGCTTTAGAAAGTGGATATTATCCAAACCAAATTAGCAAAAAAACTTTGAAAACTAATGAGGAGGTTCAAAAATTTGAAGTAAAAATAAAAAATAGAGAAACCATAAAAAAATCAGGATACATTGAGAAAGATGTTAATTATTCTAATGCTCTTACAAAAACAGGTAATGCACTAACTTATTCATTTGGTAAAGTTATATTTGAAGGAGTAAAGGGAGTAAAGAAAACTGCCAAAATATTATTTTGGTAAAACCTTTCAAAATACCTAAAATTAAGATATAATATCTTTGGTGTTAAATATGAAAAAGGATTTAATAAGGAATTTTTGTATCATTGCTCACATAGATCATGGAAAATCTACGCTTGCAGATCGTATTTTGGAAATTACTAATGCAGTTAGTAAACATGACATGAAAGATCAATTACTAGATAATATGGATCTTGAAAGAGAACGTGGAATAACAATTAAATTAAACGCGGTTTCTTTAAATTATAAATATAATAATGAAGAATATTTACTTAATTTAATAGATACACCAGGTCATGTCGATTTTTCATATGAGGTATCAAGAAGTTTAGCTGCTTGTGAAGGCGCTATTTTAGTTGTGGATGCAGCTCAAGGTATTGAAGCTCAAACTCTAGCTAATCTTTACTTAGCTTTAAATAATGATTTAAAAATAATCCCTGTTATTAACAAAATCGATTTGCCTAATGCAAATATTCCAAAAGTTAAAGAAGAACTAAAAAGAGTTTTAGGGTTTAAAGATGAAGAGATTCTTTTATGTAGTGGAAAAACAGGTGAAGGAGTTAAAGAACTTTTAGATGCTGTAGTAGAAAGAATAGATCCTCCTAAAGCAGATGATAATAAAAAAACTAGAGCTCTAGTTTTTGATAGTTACTTTGATCCATATAGAGGGGTTATATTACTTGTAAAAGTAGTTGATGGCGTATTAAAAGTAAAAGATAACATCGAAATGATGGCAAGTAAAAGTGATTTTGAAATTATTGAACTTGGAGTTAGAACTCCAACTGAAGTAAAAAAAGAAGTGTTAAAGTCTGGAGAAGTTGGTTGGATATGTGCAAGTATCAAAGATATTTCTAAAGTTGCTGTTGGAGATACGATAACACTAGCAAACAATAAGGCAGATTCACAGCTTGATGGTTATAAACCAATGAAACCAATGGTATATTCTGGAATATTTCCTATAGAACCAAACTTATTTGAAGATTTAAAAGAAGCATTAAATAAATTAAAGTTAAATGATGCTGCTCTAACTTTTGAACCTGAAACATCTGATGCACTAGGGTTTGGCTTTAGAACTGGTTTTTTAGGACTACTCCACATGGAAATCATTATGTCTCGCATTGAAAGAGAGTTTGGCATTGGAATTATTGCAACAAGTCCAAGCGTTATATATAAAGTTACACAAACTGATGGGACTGAAATTTTAGTTGATTCACCTAATAAGATGCCAGATAGAACATATATATCTAAAATTGAAGAACCATATATTTATACAAATATAATTGTTCCATCTGAATATATTGGCCCTATAATGGAGCTTTGCCAAAACAAAAGAGGCATATATAAATCACATGAATATATTGATGAAGAAAGAGTAAATATACATTATGAAATACCACTTTCTGAAATTGTATATGACTTCTTTGATAAACTAAAATCATCTACTAAAGGATACGCTTCATTTGATTACGAAGTATGTGGATATTTAGAATCGGATTTAGTTAAAATGGATATATTATTAAACGGTGAAAAAGTAGATGCTTTAAGTGTAATAGTTCATAAAGATTTTGCATATCAAAGAGGAAAAACAATTGTTGAAAAGTTAAGAGAATTAATTCCAAGGCAAATGTTTCAAGTTCCAATTCAAGCAAGTGTTGGTAGTAAAATAATAGCTCGTGAAAATATATCTGCAATGAAAAAAAATGTTCTTGCTAAGTGTTATGGTGGAGACGTATCTCGTAAAAGAAAACTTCTTGAAAAGCAAAAGGAAGGTAAGAAACGTATGAAAATGGTTGGCTCTGTTGAGGTTCCACAAGAAGCGTTCCTTGCAGTATTAAGTGGAGATTAAATTATGGCAAGATCTGTTTATATACACATTCCATTTTGTAAATCAATTTGTTCATACTGCGATTTTTGCAAAATGTTTTACGTAAAAAAATGGGCAAATAGGTATTTTGATGCTCTTTATAATGAGGTTAAAGACCACTATGAAGGGGAAATTATAAAAACTCTTTATGTAGGTGGTGGTACACCTTCAATATTAAGTGTTTCTGAACTTGAAAAGCTAGATATGGTTATAAAACAATTTAATCTTGCTGATGATTGTGAATTTACTTTTGAAGCTAACTTATCTGATTTAAATGATATATATTTAACTCATTTAAAAAATATGGGAGTTAATAGATTAAGTATAGGTGTTGAATCATTTGATAAATCTAAATTAAAACTAATGGGTAGAGAAGCAACATTTGATCAAGCCGATAAGATTATAAAAATGGCTCGAAGTAAAGGCTTTAATAATATTAATATAGATTTTATGTACGCTTTACCTAAAGAAGATATTCAAGTAACAAAAGAGGATATTAAAAAAATCATTAAGTTAAAGCCTGATCATATAAGTGCATATAGTTTAATTTTGGAACCTAATACCAGAATGAATATTCACTACAAAGAAACTGTAGATGAAGATACTGAATATGAAATGTACAAAACAATTCAAAGAACTCTTAAAAGGGCTGGGTTTGAACATTATGAAGTTAGTAATTATGCAAAACCTAATAAATACGCAAAACATAATTTAGTTTACTGGCTTAATGGTGAATATTATGGCTTTGGTTTAGGGGCTTGTGGATATCTTCATGAAGTAAGATATGAAAATACAAGAAATATTAATAAATATCTAGAAGGTAATTACATAAGTAAAAGGGAACTTGTTTCTATTGAAGATGAAAAGAAAAATAAATTAATGCTAGGATTAAGATTATTAAAGGGTATTAACTTAAATGAATGGTTCTTAAAATATCATGAAAATCTTGAAACTAATGAAAATATTCAAAAACTAGTAAAAGAGAAACTTTTAATCGTTGAAAATAATTTTCTTTTTGTTAATCCCAAAAAGTTATACATTATGAACGAAATATTAATAAAAATTATATAGAAAATAAACTGCAAATCAAATAGATTTGCAGTTTAATTTTTTAATCTTTTATTGCTTAAAAAAAGATAAATATGTTATAATCAATATTGATAATAGGAGTGGTTGCTCGTGGGTAATAATATTATTGATAATACAGAAGAAATTGAATCACTAGATGATACTATGGTTTTCCAAATTGATGATACTTCAGAAAATAAAGAAGTAAACGTAATTCGAGAAAAAAATAAGGTCGTTGATTTCACATCTCCTGTGGAAGTTTTATCTGATATTGAAAAAAATAATGGTGATGTACCTAAGAAAAAAGATAAACCTAAAAAAGATAAAAAATCCAAAAAGAAGTTAAAACTTATTTCTAAGTTTACTTCATGGTGGAGTGGTTTATCAAAAACTAAAAAAATTATATCCATTATAATAAGTGTATTAGTATTAGTTTTAATTGTTTTAGGTATTTTAGTTATATTTAAAAAGGGTGATGACAAAAAGGAAAAAACCCCTGATGTTATTGTTATTGAAGATAACTATAAATATGAAAATGGAGTACTAATATTCTTAGATAGTTCTAAAGAAGAAATAGGTAAATATACATGTAAACATAAAGATGAGAAGAAATGTTATGTTGCCTACCAAAGCAGTGAGGATGATTTTTCTGGTGATGTATACTTAGATGAAGAAGGCAATAAATTAAAAATGCGTTCATCTATAGTAAATGGTGATTATGTATTTATCGTTGATAACAAAAAAGGCTCTGAAGACGATATAATTTTATATAGCATAAAATCTCAAAGTACCGTAGATGAATATGAACTTGTTAAACAAGTGTCTAAGAATTCAAACATGGTTGTTTTAAAGGATAAAGAAGGAAAATATGGAGTTCTTGATTTATCAGAAACAACTCCAAGAACTGCAATTGCATTTTCTAATGCTTATGCTGGAATTATAAACTCAGAAATGGCAAATAAGTATGCTACAGTTAAAAAAATTGATAAGTATTATCTATCTGATTTTAATGATGAAATTGTAAGCCCAGGATTTTCTAATCCTATTGTAGATTACAATGATACTTATATAGTTACTAAATCTGATAATGGCGAGTATAAAGTATTTGATTTTGATGGAAATGATCTTCATCCAAAATCAAAATATATCTTTATTAAACTTGCTGATAAATACTATGGAACACTTTCTGATAATGGATTAGTTATTTATGATACTGAAGGATTAAAATATAATGAAATTCCTATAGTACTTACATCAACTAATTACAATAAGGTTTATACTTTTGATGCTAATAAGCAAGTAATATCTACTGACGTTGCATTTGAGATGGAAGTAAATGATGATTATGTTACTCTAACAAGAGGAAAATCTGTAGATGCTATATCAATTAAAGAAGCTAAAGCTAATAAAAATTTCCCATTTGTTAATTACTTTAACGGCATTTTATATTTTTATTCTGATGTTGAAAAAGAAAACTTTATTGGAAAATACACATGTAAGAATAAAAATACTTCTGGTTCTTTAGATCACTGTATGGTTGCATCATCTAATCAAATATCAAATAACGATATGACATTTGATGTTAAAACAGGTGTTATTCCAGTACTAAATAATAGATTTGTATTTATTAAAGATACTATAACAAATGGTGGAGTATTACTTTATGATCTAAAAGCAGAAAAGAAAATGGGCCCATTTAGTGAAGTAGAAGCTATTAGTACTGTTGAAGATAATATTTCACAAAAAGATATTAATGAAGCATTCTTCATTGTAAAAAATAATAAAAACTTATATGGACTTTTAAAGGTTATGAGTTCTACTGCAGAGTTCCAAATTGCCATAGACCTAAGAGAACTTGAACATATTGGTGATTATTATGTAGGTAAAAAATCAAGTGACACATACGTTTTATTTAATACTGCTGGTAAAGAAGTAACAAAAGATGTTGGCGGTAAAATTGTAAGTTACAATGATAATTATATTATTGTAAAAAATAATAATATCTACAATGTACATAACTATAATGGTGAAAAAATATCTTCTGGAGAGTATTCATTTATTAAGTTATATGATACTTTCTATATAGGTATAACAAATAATAGTTACCTTGGTGCATACAAATATAATAAAGTAAACAAAAATGCTCCAGATGTTAATGTTTTAACAGACACAGTAAGTATTAAACAAAGCGATTCTTGGAGAAAAAATCCTGGATTTATTGCATCAAAAGAAGGGAACTTAATAAAGGTTACCGTTGGAGATAAAACATATTTTGAAAAGCAAGAACAACAATCTCAAGATAGTCAAAATCCTGGGGCATAAAAAGTACTATTAATGAATAGAAATGAGTGATAGTGTGAACAAAGCATATTTTTATACAATGTGTTTAATAACTAGCATTTTAATAATAATAGCAATATTTGGAACTAGTAACCACTTCCTTAAATTTTATGAAGTAAAGGGAAGCAATAATAGTTCAAGTAGTAACAATAATAATGATCCAAAAAAACCACAAGTAGATCCTAAAGATCTTCCTGTGGTTGATGGATATAATTGTTTAAATTTAGATTGTAAAAAACTTGAAACCAATAGTATTTCTAGTGAAAATGTTGTAATTATTTTAGATGGAGAAAATCAAGCAATTATCTATAATAAAGAAACTAAAGAAGTTGAAAGGACATATAAAACAATTAAAGAATCTGGAAAATTATATATTGTTGTAAATTCTAGTGGTTTATATGGCCTTGTTAGTATTGGTGATGAGATAATTGATGTATTTGATGCTAAATATAAACATATTGATTATAATGAAAAAGATAATCAATTTATGGTTACAACTAATACAGCATCATTTATAACTGATGAAAATGGTTCTAAACTATCACCTGATTACTCTGCACAAATAGTTCAGTATAACGATAAGTATATTGTTACAAAAACAGAAAAAGGAGACTACCATATATTCGATTTTCAAAACAAGGAACTATTAAGAGAATATGTTAATACAAAAAGAACATATATTGAGTTAGTAGGTGACTTTGTTGGAGTAATAACTGATAACAATATTTATAGAGTATATGATTTTAGAACTGGTACTGTTATTTTAGGTGAATATCAAATTAATGATACAACACAAGAAGTAAGATCTAGAATAAATAATGAAAAGATCGAAATATATGACAAATCAGGAGTATTAAAAACTATTGATTTCTAGTATATAGTTCGATATAATACATGAAAAGCAAAGAACAAGAGGAGTACAAAAGCAACCTAATTTATAAGAGAGTTAACGTTTGGTGTAAGTTAATAATTAGACTTTTGGAAGGTAGCTTGGGAGCTGTATATTTGAAAATATAAAGTAAAATATAATGTTTTGTCGCATTAAGACATTTGAGGTAATAATAAAATATAATATTATTACGAATTAAGGTGGTACCACGTAAATCACGTCCTTATAGGATGTGATTTTTTTATTGGAGGAATAAAAAGTGATAGATATATTTAATAAATACGTTAGTAATTTTGATATAAATAATTTTTTTGTTCTAGATGAAGTTAAAGATCATTATAAACTTGTTTATGATTTTCTTGAACATAAAGAAAAATTTAAAGAAATGTATGAAGAATTAATTAAATATATAGAATGGAGAATTAAAAATGAAATTAGTTATTAAAAAGTTATATGACGATGCTATGATTCCAAAACAAGGAACAGATAAATCAGCTGGTTATGACATATATTCTTACTTAGAATCTGAAAAAAAAGAAATAAATCCTGGAGAAACATATATGGTTCATACAGGAATAAGCATGAAAATACCTGATGGATATTTTGGAGGCGTATATCCAAGAAGTGGTATTGCTTCAAAAAGAAATTTAAGACTAGCTAACTGCGTCGGTGTTATAGATAGTGACTATAGGGGAGAACTAATGGTCCCTTTATATAATGATTCTAATAAAGTACAAATAATTGAAAATAAGGAAAGAATTGCTCAGCTTATAATACAACCATATCAAAGTTTAGATATAGAAACAGTTGAAGAATTTGACGATGAAAGTAATCGTTCAGGCGGATTTGGTTCAACGGGAACAAAATAGAAAAGAGGTAACAAAATGTTAGATACAAAATATAATCATACATTAATTGAAGAAAATAAGTATGATAATTGGAAAAATAATGGATATTTTAAGTGTGAAGAAAACAGTGATAAGAAACCATTTTGCATTGTTTTACCACCTCCAAATGTTACAGGTGTTCTTCACTTAGGCCATGCTTGGGATGTAACTTTACAAGATATTATAATTAGATTTAAAAAAATGGAAGGATATGATGCTTTCTGGCTTCCTGGAATGGATCATGCTGCTATTGCAACAGAAGCTAAAGTTGTAAAAAGATTAAAAGATAAAGGTATTGATAAATACAAGTATGGAAGAGAAAAGTTCTTAGAAGCATGCTGGGATTGGACAAAAGAACATGGAGATATCATAAGAGCTCAGTGGGCAAAACTTGGAGTAGCTTTAGATTACTCTAAAGAAAGATTCACTTTAGATGAAGGCTTAGAAGAAGCTGTAAAGAAAGTATTTGTTGATTATTATAATGAGGGATTAATTTATCGTGGTGAAAAAATCATTAACTGGGATCCAGCTGCACAAACTGCACTTTCTAACGAAGAAGTAGTTTATAGTGAAGAAAAGAGTGCTTTTTATCACTTAAAATATAAATTAGAAGGTTCAGAAGAATACCTAGATGTTGCAACGACAAGACCTGAAACTTTATTTGGTGATACAGCAGTTGCAGTTAATGAAAATGACGAAAGATATAAAAACTTTGTTGGAAAGAATGTTATTCTTCCAATTATGAATAAACCAATACCAGTTATTACTGATGAACATGCAGATATGGAAAAAGGTACTGGATGTGTTAAAATCACACCTGCACATGATCCTAACGACTTTGAGGTAGGTAATCGCCATAATTTAGAGAGAATCGTTATTATGAATGATGATGCTACAATGAATGAAAATGTTCCCGCAAAATATGTTGGTATGACTAGAGAAGAGTGCCGTGAAGAAGTATTAAAAGACTTAGAAAAAGAAGGATTACTCTTAGAAGTAGAACCTTTGGTACATGAGGTTGGTCATAGTGAGAGAACTGGAGTTATGGTTGAACCTATGGTTAAGAAACAATGGTTTGTTAAAATGAGACCACTTGCTGATACTGTACTTGAGACTCAAAAAGATAAAAACAGAAAAGTAAACTTTGTGCCATCAAGATATGAAAAAACAATGAACCACTGGATGGAAATAACTTATGATTGGTGTATATCTCGTCAGTTATGGTGGGGTCATAGAATTCCTGCATGGTATAAAGGTGATGAAATATATGTTGGAATGGAAGCACCAAAAGAAGATGGTTGGGTACAAGATAATGATGTACTTGATACATGGTTCTCATCAGCTTTATGGCCATTTGCAACACTAGGTTGGCCACATAATACTAAATTATTAGAAAAATATTATCCAAATCAATGCTTAGTAACTGGTTATGATATTATTCCATTCTGGGTTAATAGAATGACTTTCCAAGGAGAAAAGTTATTAGGAGAAAGACCATTTGAAGACTGTTTAATTCATGGATTAATTAGAGATAAATTAGGAAGAAAATTTTCTAAAAGTTTAGGAAATGGAATAGATCCATTTGATATGATTGAAGCTTATGGTGCCGATTCACTTAGATATTATCTTGCAACAGATGTATCAAAAGGAACTGATATGAGATTTGATGAAGATAAAATCAAATCTACTTGGAATTATATAAATAAGATTTGGAATGCTTCAAGATTTGCTTTAATGAATATTGAAGGATTAAAAGAAATAAAATTAGATAATCTTAAGAATATGGATAAATGGATTTTAACTAAATACAATAAAGTAGTTAAGAATGTTACAAAACATATGGATAAGTACGATTTTAATATTGTAGGATCAGAACTTTATAGTTTTGTATATGATGATTTTTGCTCAAATTATATTGAAATGGCAAAATTCAGTTTGGATGATGATACTACTAAGTCAGTACTATGTTATGTGTTAACTGGCATTTTAAAAATGCTTCATCCATTTATGCCATTTGTTACTGAAGAAATTTACCAAATGCTTCCAATTAAGGATGCTGAATCTATTATGATTTCTTCATATCCGACATATGATAAAAAACAGATATTTGAGGATGAAGAAATATTAGTTGATGATGAAATTCTATTTATTAAGAACTTTAGAAATGTAAAAAAAGAAAACAACATTTCTAAAGATATGAAGATCAAATTTGAATCAAATCCTGACGAATTATTAGTTAAAATGTTAAAGCTTGAAGATTCAATTATCTCTGATAAACTTGATATTAATTCTTATAATGTATTATCAAATAATATAAAAGCTGTTATCTACTTTGAAAAAGAAGAAACTGAAGAAGATAAAGCATTAAAAGAAAAAGAAATAGAGTCTTTGAAAAATTCTATTAAGAGAAGAGCTGGACTACTTGCAAATGAAAACTATGTAAGCAAAGCCCCAGCAGCTCTTGTAGAAAAAGAAAGAGAGACACTAAAACAAGAACAAGAAAAATTAGCTATTTTAATGAAATAGTTATAAAAAATAACTACATAATTGTAGTTATTTTTTTATTTTTAAATATATTAGCACTCGTATGTTGACAAGTGCCAAAATTGTGTTAAAATATAATTAGCACTCAAGTAATATTAGTGCCAAAAGGGTGGTAATATGGAAGAACGCCAAAATAAATTATTAAGAGAAATTGTTGAGTCTTATATTAAGACTGCAAGACCTGTTGGTAGTAAAGCTTTATGTGAAAAGCTAAACTGTTCATCAGCAACTATACGTAACGAAATGGCAATTCTTGAAAGTTTAGGTTTTATTGAAAAAAACCATATATCATCTGGTCGTGTGCCAAGTGAAAAAGGTTATAAATACTACGTAGAAAACTTGATGAAACCGAAAGAATTATCTGGAGAAGATATACTTAATCTTCAAACTATATTTTCAAATAGAGAATTACAGTTATCAGATGCTATAAATAAATGTATGGATATGATTAGTGATCTTACTAATTATACAAGTATAGTACTTGGTAAGAGTTCAAGAGAGAATTTATTACAACAAGTAAGTGTTATTCCTCTTGGAAATAACAAAGTTGTAGCGCTTGTTTGTACAGATAAAGGTGTTGTTGAAAGTAAACAATTTGTAGTTGATGTAACAATTGATATTGCTGAAGTTGTAAAGGTTAGTGAAATAATTAATAAAATGTTATTTGGAACTCCGATTGACGAAGTTAATGAAAGATTAGAGTTTGAAATAAAACCAATAATATCAAAGCAAATTGATCAATATGAAAAAGTATATGGAATATTTTATGATGCATTTAATGATTTTATCAAAAATACATCCAATGTTCATATCTCTGGAAAATCAAAAATATTCAACCAACCTGAATATCAAGATGCAAACGATATAAAAAAACTAGTTAATAAATTTGAAGATGAAACATTAATTAAAAAAATTGATGATTCATCTGATTCAAATGATATAAAAATATATATTGGTGATGAAAACGAATTTGACGATGATGTTACGATTATAAAAAGCAAATATCACGTTAAAGGAGAAGAAGGAACAATTGCTATCGTAGGTCCAAAAAGAATGGAATATGATAGAGTTGTAGGTCTTCTTGATTATATTAACAAATATATTGAAGACTTGGAGAAAGGTGATCAAGAAAGTGAATAATGAAGAAATAAAAGAAAAACAAAAAGTTGAAGTTAGAGAAGAAAAAAAGCAAAAAAAAGAAAAAAAGAATAAAGAACTTGAACTTTTACTAAGCCAAAATGCACTTCTAAATGAAAAATTGCTTAGAATAACAGCAGACTATCAAAATATGAAAAGAAGAAGTGAAGAAGAACTTCAAAAAGCATATAAATATGATGGAGAAGAAATTATTAAAGAATTACTTCTTATAGTAGATAATTTTGAGCGAGCTATAAAGCTTGATGATGATAATTTAGAAGATGAACTATCTAAATTCCTAAGTGGATTTAAGATGATTTATACAAATTTAGTTAATATACTAAATAATAAAAATGTTCATGAAATAGTATGTTTAAATGAAGAATTTAATCCTACTACAATGAATGCAGTGTTAACTGAAAAAGTTGATGGAACAGAACCTGGTAAAGTGTTAGAAGTACTACAAAAAGGTTATGTTTATAATGATAAAGTAATAAGACCTGCCATGGTCAAAGTAAGCGAATAATTGAAAGGAATGATTAATATATGGCAAAAATTATTGGTATCGATTTAGGTACAACAAACTCATGTGTTGCAGTTTTAGAAGGTGGAGAACCTAAAGTAATTGCAAATGCAGAAGGAAATAGAACAACTCCATCTGTTGTTGCTTTCAAAGGTGAAGAAACAATGGTTGGTGAAACTGCTAAAAGACAAGCAGTAACAAACGTTAAAAACACAATCTCATCTATCAAAAGAAAGATGGGTACTAAAGAAAAAGTAGAAGCTAATGGAAAAGAATATACTCCAGAAGAAATCTCAGCTATGATTTTAACTAAACTTAAAACTGATGCTGAAAGCTACTTAGGAGATAAAGTAACTAAAGCTGTTATTACGGTTCCTGCATACTTTAACGACGCTCAAAGACAAGCGACTAAAAATGCTGGTAAGATTGCAGGACTTGAAGTTGAAAGAATTATCAACGAACCTACTGCTGCAGCTCTTGCTTACGGTCTTGATAAACAAGATAAATTACAAACTATCCTAGTTTACGATTTAGGTGGTGGTACATTCGATGTATCTATACTTGAACTTGGTGATGGTGTATTTGAAGTTAAGGCAACATCTGGTAATAACCATTTAGGTGGCGATGATTTCGATGCTAAGATTTCTGATTATTTAGTAGAAGAATTCAAAAAAGAACATGGTGTTGACTTATCAAAAGATAAGATGGCGATGCAACGTATTAAAGATGCTGCTGAAAAAGCTAAAAAAGATTTAAGTGGTATGACTACTGCACAAATCTCACTACCATTTATAACACAATCTGATGAAGGACCACTTCATATGGAAGTATCTTTATCAAGAGCTAAATTTGAAGATTTATGTCGTGATCTATTTGATTCTACACTTAAACCAGTTAAAGATGCTTTAAAAGAAGCTAAACTAGAAGCTAAAGATATTAATAAAGTAATTCTTGTTGGTGGATCAACTCGTATTCCATATATCCAAGAATTAGTTAAAAAAGAACTTGGTCAAGAACCATCTAAAGGTGTTAACCCTGATGAAGTAGTTGCTATGGGTGCTGCTATTCAAGGTGGAGTTTTAACTGGTGAAGTTGAAGATATCGTTTTACTTGACGTAACACCACTATCACTTGGTCTTGAAACTTTAGGTAATGTTATGACTATATTAATTCCAAGAAATACAACAATACCTACAAGTAAATCACAAGTATTCTCAACAGCTGCTGATAATCAACCTGCCGTAGATATTCATATTCTACAAGGTGAAAGACCAATGGCTTCAGATAACAAAACTTTAGGAAACTTCCAATTAACTAATATTCCACCAGCTCCAAGAGGAATTCCTCAAATCGAAGTTACATTTGATATTGATGCTAACGGAATTGTTAATGTAAAAGCTAAAGACTTAGGAACTAATAAAGAACAATCTATTACAATTACATCATCAACTAATTTAACTGATGAAGAAATTGATAAGATGATGAAAGAAGCAGAAGCTAATAAAGAAGCAGATGAAAAGAGAAAAGAAGAAGCTGATGCAAGAAATGAAGCTGATTCTATGATCTTTGCTACTGAAAAAGCTATTAAAGATTTAGGAGATAAAGCTGATGAATCTGATAAGAAAGATGCAGAAAGCAAAATTGAAGGTCTTAAAAAAGCATTAGAGGGTTCTGATGTTGAAGAGATTAAAAATAAAACAAAAGAATTAAATGATGTAGCTATGAAACTTGCAACAAAAGTTTATGAAGAAGCTGCTAAAAACAATCAAAATGCTCAAACTGAAGCAAACGATTCTGAAGATAAAAAAGATGATAATGTACAAGAAGCATCTTATGAAGAAAAATAATAATATAATGATATAATAATATTAATAACTAAGTTCTAGAATCACTAGAACTTAGTTTGTTATGAATGGAGAAATAACTTATGAGTAAATATAGTTCAAGAAATGATGTACCTTTAAAATATAAATGGGATTTAGGTTTTTTATATGAAAGTGATGAAAAATGGAATGCAGACTTTATTAAAGCGCAAAATGAAATTAAGAATATTGATAAATATGTAGGTAAATTAAATAATCCCAACAGTTTATACGAATTTTTAGAGTTTGACTCAACATTAAGTTCAACTATTATGAATTTATACATATATGCAATGACAAAACTTGATGAAGATTTATCAAATTCGAATTATCAAGAAATGTTAGGTAAAGCTGATGTACTTGATAATATGTATTCTATTGCAACATCTTTTTTTGAACCTGAAATCTTAAGTATTTCAAAAGATGATTTTGAAAAAATTATAGATGATGAAAAATTAAAAAAATATAAAGTCATTTTAAAAAATAAATATCGTTATAAAGATCATGTATTAACAAAAGATGAAGAAAAAATTGTTTCATCATTAACTAATACTGCAGCAAGTTACGAACAACTTTCATCTAACTTGCTTAATAGTTGCCATAAGTATGGAACAGTTATTATGCCTGATGGAACTAAAGAAGAAATTATGTCTACTAATTATCGTAAGATAATGAAAGAACTACCTAGAAATAAAAGAAAACAAGTATATGAAAAGTATCATGAAGTACTAGACCAATATGCTAGTATTAATGCTGGTTTATTAAATGACTATGTAAAGACAGATACGACATTATCTAATTTATATAAATTTAATTCATCATGGGAAAGAAAACTATTTGGAGTTGAGTTATCTGGTGATGTATATAAGTCATTAATTAGCACTGTAAAATCAGCTAAAAAAGTTATTAGTAAATATTATAAATTAAAATCAAAAGTATTAAATTTAAATGGTTATAAACCTTGGGATGCTCCACTAGAATTATATAAAAGTGATAAGAAATATTCTATTGAAGATGCACAAGAAATGGTAAGAGGTGCATTAAAGCCTTTAGGTGATGACTACGTAAAACACTATGATAGTATAGTTAAAGACAGAAGCGTTGATTATTGTCAATATAAGAATAAACGTTCTGGTGGTTATGACGTATCATCTTTAGATAAGAAAAAATCATTAATTCTTATGAGCTTTAATGATGATTTATCTTCAGTATCAACTCTTGCTCATGAATCGGGTCATAACGTTCATCACCAATATTTATACGAAAATAATAATTTAATATATAGAGGTCAAAAAATTATTGTATGTGAAGTGGCTTCACTTACAAACGAATGTTTACTTTCTAATTATTTAATAAATAAAGGTGCCAAAAGTGAAGCTTTAAGTGGGCTTTCAAATATAATTGATGTAATCTTAATAAATTTTATTAGTGCTACTCAAGAAGGTGAAATGGAACTAGATTTCCATAAGCATGTCGAAAATGGAGGCATTATTACAAAAGATTATATGTGTAATCTTGCTGAAGAAAGCTTAAAAGAATATTATCCAATTAGAAAACTTGCTAGTAAATATGAAGCAATAGATTGGGCTAGAAGAAGCCATTATTATGAAGCCTTCTATTTATTTAGTTATGCTATTAGTATTTCAGCAGCATTATATGTATCAGGTGAAATATTAAATGGTAATAAAGAAATGTTAGATAACTATTTAAGATTCTTAAAAACTGGATCTAATAATAATGTATTAGAAACATATAAAGTTTTAGGAATTGATTTAAATGATAAAAAAGTATATGAATATGCTGTTAAATGTTTAAATGATTTTATTGATACATTTGATAAACTTTACAAGGAAGTGTAACACATGAACAAAAAAGATTATTATGAAGTACTAGGTGTTAAAAAGGACGCATCTGATGAAGAAATAAAAAGAGCATTTAGAAAACTTGCTAAACAATATCATCCAGATGTTAACAAAGAACCTGGTGCAGACAAAAAATTTAAAGAAATAGGTGAAGCGTACTCCGTTTTATCTGATCCAAATAAAAGAAGTCAATATGATCAATTCGGTCATGCAGCGTTCCAAAATGGTGCTGGTGGTGCATCAGGTGCTGGAGGATTCAGTGGTTTTGACTTTAATGATTTTGATTTCGGAGATATATTTGGTGACTTATTTGGTGGAGGTTTCGGCTTTGGAAGAGGTAAAAAATCTAAAAGAGCTCAAAAAGGACCTGATACATTAGCAAGAATAAACCTTGATTTCATGGAAGCTATTAAGGGATGTAAAAAAACTATTAAAATAGATTTAAATGATACATGTGATAAATGTAATGGTAATGGTGGATTTAACGAAAAAACTTGTGCAACATGTAATGGACGAGGAAGAGTTGTTATTCAGCAAAACTCGCTATTTGGTGTTTTCCAAACAGAATCCACTTGCCCTGATTGTAAAGGTGTAGGAAAATCATATTCAGATAAATGTCCTAAATGTAATGGCAAAGGTGTTATAAAACAAACTAAAGAAATTGAAGTAGAAGTTCCTGCTGGTGTTGACACTGGTAATAAATTAAGAATATCAGGTAAGGGTGAAGCTGGAATTAACGGTGGACCTAATGGTGATATTTATATAGAATTTAATGTAAAAGAACATCCTATATTTGAAAGAGAAGATGACGATATATATTTGGAAGTTCCTATTACAATAACAGATGCTATATTAGGTTGTAAAAAAGAAATACCAACTCTTGATAACAATGTTATATTAGAAATAAAACCTGGTACACAGAACTTAACAAAACTAAAATTAAAAGGTAAAGGTGTTAAGAATGTTAACAGCCGCTTTACAGGAGATTTTTATGTGGTTATTAATGTTGTTGTACCAACCAAATTATCGCGTTCTCAAAAGGATTTAATTAAGGAATTATCAGAAACCGATTTAGAATCTGAATCTGAAATTAAGAAATTTAAAAAATATTTAGGTTAATTCTAAATATTTTTTATTTTTGTAAATTGACATTAACTTGATTTTAATTGTATACTAAAATATATAAGTATGGTAATGAAAGGGTGACTGTGGTGAATAAGAAAAAAAAATTTATTCTTTTGTTTGCTATCATAGTTCTAAGCATTACCATTTTCCTTTTTGTGTATAACTCCAATAGTAGTGATGATAGTAAATCAAAAATTGCTGTAAAAAATGGTTTATCTGTTAATTATGTTGATGGTGATGAACTTACAGTAAATCATAAGAGTAATGTTTATCGTTTTTCTGTAACTAACGATTCATCGCAAGAAAAATATTATCAAGTTAATGTTGAAAGTTTAAAACTAAATAATGGTTTAAAATATAGTTTATATAGTGAAGAAGCTAAAATAGAAAAAGAAGATGAATCTTTAGATGATAATATTTTAGTTGATTATGCAGTTATTAATCCTGGTGATACTCATTTTTATACACTTACTATATCAAAAGATATTAGGTCAGATGTTATTGGAAAACTAAGTGTAGAAAACTACATATTTGAACAAGAGTATTTTTCTCAAACAATTATTTCAAATAGTACTGTATCTTTAAAGCCAAAAACATATGTAGGTACAGAAATATCACAAACAGATGAAGGTTTAATACAAGATATAGATGATGATGGGGTTACATATTACTTTAGAGGTAATGTTACAAATAACTATTTTCGATTTGCAAATCTAATGTGGAGAATAGTTAGAATAAATGGTAACAATACGGTAAGAGTAGTTTTAGATAATCAAACTAATGAATTTGTTCCATATTATTTAACAAGTGATACACAATCTTATTATTTATATCATAGTTCGAATCTAAAAATATATCTTGATAATTGGTATGAAAATAATTTAAAAAACTATGATAAGTACATTAACAATTCAAAAGTGTGTGATCATTCAACATACACTGGATTAGAAGAATATATCTTCCAATCAAGTCAAAGACTTACAGTAAATCAAGATCCTACATTTAATTGTATAGGTAATAAATATAATGCAAGAATATCATCACTATCAGCTGATGAAATAGAGTATGCAGGTGGAATGATCGGTTTAACTAATACGAATTATTATCTATATAACCCATCTATAACTCAATCAACATGGACTATTTCTCCATCTAAAGGAAATAAACAAGAATTTTATCCATATGCACTTTCTGCAAATGGTTCAATTGAGGATAATCTAGTAGGTTCACAATCTAGAGAAGTAAGACCAGTAATAGATATAGTAAAAAATGTATCTGTTGATGGAAAAGGTACTAAAGATGAACCTTATGAGATTTTATATTAAGGGTGATAACATGAAGAATAATGAAAAGGGATTTGTTGCAATATCTGTAATTTATTCAGTATTTATTTTATTTATTATAATAATGCTTTTAATAATGTATTCTTACATTTCTGATAGAAAGAATACTAATGAAATTAAAAAAGATATGAGAGATAACTTTAATGTTCAAACACCTCATATAAGTTTTTCAAGAGTTGGTCAGGAATACGAAACTGGAAATAATAGTGTATATGTTGTTGTATCTAAAGGTAAATATAATCTTGGAACCTTAAAATATGTATGGAGTTCTAGACAGTATGCTATCCCTGAAACAACATTTAATAATGGTGATGCAATACTTCTTCCAACTACAAGAGGTTCTTGGTACTTAGTAGTTCAAGCATGTGACATATATAATAACTGTTCAGTTGCTATATCAAAAAGATTTGTTGTAACAGGAAATAATTAGATACATAAAGATAACGTAAAATATTTTGTAAATATTTTACGTTTTTTATTTTCACAAAATAATTAATGAAAAAAATTGTAAATATTGTGGTAAAATAAAAGTGTGGTGAAGGAATATGAATTTACTTAAATATCTTATAACATTAAATATCACTTTACTTGATAACGTAAAGGAATTTTTGTCAAGCCTAACGCTTATTGACATTGTCTTTTTCTTTTCCGTTATTTTATTAATGGTGTTACTTGTTGTACTTTTATATTTTATTAAAGTTAATGAAGATGATTCAAAAGAAGTAGTTGAGAAAACTACTGAAGATAGTACTTTAGAAAATATAAGTTTAGATATGCCAAACAATATAACTGATGAAGTTACAATAGATGACGTTATTGCATCAGAACCAGAAGTAACTTATGCACCTGAAGAGCCTAGTTTTACCAATTATGAAGACTATGATGATGAAGAAGGAGAACTTCTTGATCTTGAAACTATAACTAAGAGATTAGAAAATAAAGAACTAACTGATTTTGATCTATCAAAGTTCGAAGAGGAACAAGAAAAAGAAGCTATTATTAGTTATGATGAGCTAATAAGTAAAGCAAGAAATAATAATATTAACTACAAGAAGGAAACTATGATTGATGATGTTTCAGTTAAAGAAGTAGATTTAGATAATTTATTTAGTGATTCAAGTGATAATGTTTATACAACCAAAGAAGAAGATACATCAAATGTTATTAGTTACGCTCAGGAAGAAGCATTCTTAAATGCGTTAAAACAATTGCAAAAACAAATTAATTAAGGTGTTATGTATGAAATTTAAAGTAATAAATTTTGGTTGCAAAGTAAATAAATATGAAAGCACTTATTTTGTA